>DHKFJ23503__coassemble_1184_pt1 | contig 11799 bp, 11 predicted proteins | sample DHKFJ23503__metabat2_high_PE_038 | metagenome-assembled genome bin DHKFJ23503 | reverse complement strand
AATCAGCCGTTATCAATGGTCTGTTAAATCATTGGTAGTTTAATCATAACACTTGTTCAATTTTGTTGTAAATACGACATTAATGATTAGTCACTGAAAACGTCAAATCTTACCGTCAGCTGGCTAAAAACACTGGTAGTATTCCTTGCTATGTCAGTTCCTCCATCCCTGACAAGTCATTAAGGACAAACAACCATACTTGTTAAACGCTAAGCAAGGTACTTTTGCGGGTCAGTCAGGAGGTCATCAACGCTGACCGCCACTTTATCGCCACTCTGGGTGTTCTTCAGCGTCAGTTGACCGGAATCGATTTCCCGGTCACCAATGACGGTGAAGTACTTGGCATTCCGCCGGGCCGCTTCCTTAATCTGGGTCCCCAATTTCCGCCCTTCGTAGTCCTTATCAGCCGCCACGTTTTTGTCGCGCAACTTGATCATCAACTTGAAGGCGTAGTTGCTGCCGTCTTCGTCTGGAGCGGTAAAGTAAAGGTCCAAGCCCGGTTTTGGTGCAAAGTTTGGATTTTCTTCGTTCAGTAATAACAGCAAACGTTCAACACCGATGCCGAAGCCGATCCCGCCGTTGTCGGGTCCGCCGACCTGGGCAATCAACCCGTTGTAACGGCCGCCACCACAGACGGTGACCCAGTTGCCACCGAACACCTTGGAATCGGACATAATTTCGAAGATGGTCTGGTTGTAGTAATCCAGCCCCCGAACCATGTCGGGGTCGATTTCGTACTTGATCCCCAGGTCGTCAAGTTGCTGCTTAACGGCGGTAAAGTACTTCTGGGAGTAGTCGCTCAGGCAGTCAAGGATCGACGGCGCGTTGGCGACGATCTTTTTGTCGGCCTCATCCTTGCTGTCCAGGACCCGAAGCGGGTTACGGTACAGCCGACGCTTGGAATCATCGGACAGTTGGTCATAGAACGGCTTGAGGTAGTCGATCAGTTTTTCACGGTAAGCATCCCGGGTTTCCTTGTCACCCAGGCAGTTGATGGTTACCTTCAGCTTGTCGGCCACGCCCAGACGCTTGAAGAATTCCATCGCCATGGCGATCGTTTCCACGTCCACCTGTGGTGACTCGTTGTTCAAGGCTTCGCAACCGATCTGAGTAAACTGACGTTGACGTCCCGATTGCGGCCGTTCGTAACGGAACATTGGCCCCATGTAGTAAACCTTGTACGGCTTTGGGTATTCTGGCCCATAGAGCTTGTTTTCCACGTAAGCCCTGGCAACCCCAGCGGTCCCTTCAGGACGCAGGGCAATGTGGCGACCACCCTTGTCGTCAAAGTCGTACATCTGTTTTTCAACAATGTCGGATGTTTCTCCGGCACTGCGGTCAAATAATTCCAGGTTTTCAAACATTGGTGTCCGAATCCCTTCGTAACCATACAAGCGGAAGACCTCTCGTGCAGTTGCTTCGATCTTTTGCCAGATTTCAATCTCACCAGGGAGAATGTCGGCCGTTCCTTTTGGCCGTTGGAATTTGTTTGTCTTTGACATCGATTCAATACCCCTTTCAAAAGAAAAACTCCCCCGGCAAACGACGAGAGGGAGATCATTAATCTCGGTTCCACCCCTGTTCACGACTGCCTCACGACAGCCGCCTCAGTAGGTCTTTGACCCAGCTGATAACGGAAGCAATCCGGACTGGGTGCTTGCACACTCGGTCAATTTGCAGGTGTGACTTGCAACGTTCCGGCTTCTCAGCAACTAACCGTTTCTCTGTTGATTCACGCCGCTTAATCCTGCGCTTTATTTTTAACTATCAGTAACATCCTACTTGATTGACGCCATCATTGTCAACAGAAAAACGGCTGTGCGTTGCACAACCGTTTTGTTTCGATTATTCGGCGCCAGTCCCATCATCGGCAGTGCCGGTCGTGGTACTGGTAGACGGCGATTCTGTCGTGGTCCCAGCTGAAGAGCTGGATTCACTACGAGTTGAACGTCTCGGCGCTTCGTAAGTCGAGTCCGTTGAACCAGTACTATCACCGCCGCCAAAATAACTGGACGTACTATCAGAGAGGGTTGATGATGAACTCCTGGAACGGCGACTGCTCTTACCTGACCGTCCGCTGCCTGGCACGTTGTATTCCGCCTCGTTTGGCAACTCAAAGTCAACGTTCGTAACACCATTGTAAGTGGTCTGTAAGTTCCACATCCAGGTTTCGTAGTTGTGAACTTTCTTGAACTTCAGACCTAGTGCATGACGGACTAACTTGGAAATCCGGTTGATTTCCTTAGGAGAGGCAATCTGGAACGATGCCCCATCAATTGTGGCGTCCTTTCCCTGGAAATGGTAGGTCTTAACGTGGTTCATCGCCAGGTGATAGTTAGCGTAGAGGGTAGCCACATTATCAATTGGCACGTCGGTCTTAACCCCGTCCTTCACGGCGTCCAGGATCTTATTGACCGCCCCCACAGAACCAGATGTCTTCAGCTTGTGAATGACACTGATCATCACTTGTTGCTGACGCTTTTGCCGACCATAGTCGTTGTTCGGGTCATCGTAACGCATCCGTGAGAACTTAAGAGCCTCATTCCCGTTCAGGTGCTGTTGCCCTTTCGGGAAGTGGTGGCCTTCATAGTCGAAGGCAAATGGGTTATTAACATCGACCCCACCAACGGCATTGACGACCTTCTTTAAAACGCCCATGTTTAGAACGGCGTAGTAGTCAATCGGTACATTCAGCAATTCAGATACCTGCTTGACTGTTTGTTTGGGACCGCCAATCGAATAGGCGGCGTTAATCTTGACGTAGTCCGGGCCATCATCGGTATTGACCCGCACCAGCGTGTCCCGCGGGATACTGGTCATCGTGATCGTCCGCTTCTTGGGGTTAACCGTCATCAGTTCCAGGGTATCGGTATTCCCACCCTTATTCCCCCGGTTCAATGCCCCAACGTCAGTCCCCATCAGCAGGACCGAAACCGGCTTGCCGGCCTTTAACTTGGGATCAATTTTCCCGCTCCGCTCGGAGAAAACCCCCTTAGCGGTACTGTGGATTTTGTGGTATTCATAACCACCGGCACAAACCAGCAAGATCACTAACGCTAAGATAAAACGTTTCAGCCACTTACCCGTCCTGTGCGGGTGCAGCTTGTTATTGCCGCCACCGCCAGAATGCCGCTCACGGCGGTGTTCTTTTCTGGCGACACTTTCGTCAATATCTCGTTGGAGCCGTTCGCGGTACTCTTCCCGCGTTTCATGTTTAGCCATCTTTTAAACCCTCTGTAGTTTTTATTAGCTAGTAAGCTCAATTTTAATTAAATCAACTCTTCCTAATCTAGCAGAGTCAATAACATTAGTCAATTCTCGATGGGAACATGTTATCAAAATCTCAACAATTTAGGTGCTAATTTTCTTATTAAAGCCCCGATAAACGATACTCATTCCCACCTGCCGTCTCACTTGCCGGATCACCTCCACCAGGAATTGTTGGTTATTACCCATGCTGTGAAGGGGGACTGAACGGGTCCGGTGTCCCGACCGTTGCCATTCCAAAAACCAGTTATAACAGGCATTGAAGGGATCATTGACGATCAAAATCCGGTAGCGCACATTGATGTGATGGTGGAAGTGAGCAAAAATTCGCTGGACGATCAGGGCGGCTGTCGTCGACACAGTTTGATCGTGCTGTTCCATAAAAAAACACCTCACTGCTATTATATCAGCAAATCGAACAAATGTTCGCTAATAGCAGTGAGGTTTGTCTGTTATTCTGTTGACACCCGCTTAGCCTTGGGCTGGTAACTAAGGGCTAAGACGGCCACGATAATCATCACTGAACCAATCCAGTCAGCCACGGTGAGGTGGAGGTTGAATATCAGCACCGACCCGATCGTTGCCGATAGTGGTTCAAAGGCATCCAAGAAGCCAGCGGTCGAAGGCGGAATATAGCGCAACGCGTTGGTAAAGAGCTGAAAAGGAATCAGGGTACCAATAACGATCACCCCGGCCATCAACCACCAGATCATGCTGTCATGAGGCAGTTGTGGCTGACCCGAGTGAACGATTAAGAGCGCTAAGCCCGAGATCAGTAAACCCCAGCCGGTAATGACCAGTGATGAGAAACCGCCCCGGACCATCCGCTGAGGAATCAGGGTATTGGTAGCCACGCCGACGGCCGAACACAGTCCCCAGAACAGAATCCCGGGTGTTAATGCTAAATGATTGAAGTGGCCATGAGTGGCCAGGGTGAAGACACCCAGAAAGGCCACTACTGCGGCAATCATTTCAATCCGTCGTGGCCGCTGGTGTCTAAAAATTGCCACGTACGCGATAATAAAGAATGGGCCGATGAACTGCAGGATGGTGGCGATTGACGCGTTCCCTTCCTGGACTACCCGGAAATAACAGTACTGAACTGGTAAGAGGCCAAACACTCCGTAAGCGGTAATGGTAATGGCATCCTGCTTAGTTCGCCACACCCGCAGGGGATCCTTATGCGTCACCGCCGCTACTAAGATGAGGATCATCCCGGCAGTTATCATCCGCACCTGCGAAACCCACATGGGGGTCACCTCGGGACTAATGTTAAAGAGCCCCTTGGCACAGAGACCGGAAATGCCCCAAAAAGTACAGGAAATAATTCCGATCAAAGTCCAAAACCGGCGCTGCCGACGTTGAGTTTGCGTCACACTCACCATTCCTTCCATCCTCTACTTGAGGTTCTTTTTGATTGTCCGGGTCAAGCCTAACCAGGTCCCGATCATCACCATTGTGTAGATCGCACAGAAAATTGCCACCCATTTAATGAACGGGAGTAAATTCATGAAAGTTAACCCTCCCATGACAATTGTCAGGACCAGCCAAATGGCAATCTGCCTGGTTATTTTATCACGTTGTTTCTTTAATTGTTCTGCTTTTAGTTGATTTGCCATTTATTTCACCATCGCTTGAATTCCCACTGCCAATAAACCACCGCAAAGCGGCCCAAACATCGGTACCCAACTGTACCACCAGCCGGCACCCGATTTATTAGGCACCGGCAAGATCGTGTAAGCCAACCGCGGTCCCCAATCCCGTGCCGGGTTGAGGGCAAAACCGGTCGTCGTGCCTAAACCGGCACCGATTGCGAAGATCACCAGGCCGACTACCACTGGCTTCAGACCGGTCGTAAAGTTGCCCAGGTTGACCAGTACCAAGACAAAGACGAAGGTCGCAATCACTTCACTGAGAAAGTTGAAGAAACCGTAACGGATGCCCGGCATCGTCGCAAAAATGCTGACGTTGTTGTCTTCGGGGTGCTTGGTGGCCTTAAAGTGCGGCCAAAACTGGATAATCACCACTGCCGCACCAAGGAAGGCGCCGAGAAACTGTCCCGCCAAGTACGGGCCCACCTGACTTTGTGGAAAGGTCCCGGCCGTGGCAAAGGCAATGGTCACCGCCGGATTGAGGTGCCCCGCCGACCCCAGTGAACCGGCAACGTAGACCCCCATCGTCACGGCAACGCCCCAGGCAAAGGAAACGTAAAACCAGTCCTTCTGGCCACTACTGAAAGTCTTTTTCAGGTTAAGCCCGGCACCGACCCCGCAGCCGATGACGATCAGGACAAAGGTCCCCACGAGCTCGCCAATAAAACCATGCATGATTAAATCCTCCATTTGACAAAAAAAAGGCGTGGCTGGAACGCCACGCCCCATTCACGTTCGTTACTTTGACTGGTTATCAGCCATTGACTTGCGCAGCTTGTCACCAATTTCTTCATAACCCGGCTTTCCCAGCAGGCCAAACATGTTTACCTTGTAGGCTTCAACACCTGGTTGGTTGAACGGGTTAATGCCGTTCAGGTAGCCAGAAACGGCGATGGCCACTTCAAAGAAGTAAATCAGGTAACCAAGGGTGTGTTCCGTTTCGTCCGGGATGTGCACCGTCATAACTGGCACCCCACCGTCATTGTGGGCAGCAACCACGGCCTGGTAAGCCTTAGTATTGGCAAAGTCCATCGTCTTGCCTTCCAGGTACTTGAGGCCGTCCAGGTTATCTTCGGCAGTCGGAATGTCCACGTCGAAGTTTGGCTTATCCAGCTTGACGACGGTTTCCATCAGGTTGCGACGGCCCTCCTGGATGTACTGGCCTAAGGAATGCAGGTCAGTGGTGAAGTTAGCACTGGATGGGTAAATGCCCTTCTGGTCCTTCCCTTCAGATTCACCGGCTAATTGCTTCCACCATTCGGCCAACATCCGCATGTTTGGCTCATAGTTTTCCAGCAATTCGGTGGTGTAACCCTTCCGGTACAAAATGTTCCGGTAGGCAGCATACTGGTATGCCGGGTTCTTGGTCAGGTCTGCTGCGGTCAATTCGCGTTCGGCATCAGCGGCACCTTCCATCAGCTTATCAATGTCCGCCCCAGAAGCGGCAATTGGCAGCAGGCCGACTGGACAGAGAACGGAGTAACGACCACCAACCCCGTCAGGGATAACAAAGCTTTCGTAACCATGGGCATCAGCCTCTGTCTTCAGGGCACCACGGGCCTTGTCGGTAGTAGCGTAAATCCGCTTGTTAGCTTCCGCTTCACCGTACTTCTTAATCAGCAGCTGCTTGAAGATTCGGAAAGCAATGGATGGTTCAGTCGTCGTCCCGGACTTGGAAACGATGTTGATCGAGAAGTCCTTGTCGCCGATCAGCTGAATCAGGTCGTGAACGTAGGTTGAACTCAGCGAGTTACCGGCAAAGACCACCAGCGGGTACTTGCGGTCCTTAGCAGACTGAGCCTCGTAGAAAGTGTTGTGCAGGAAGTCAACCGCCATCTTGGCCCCCAGGTAGGAGCCACCGATCCCGATGACTACCAGGACGTCGGAATCAGACTGAATCTTCTTGGCGGCCTTCTTAATCCGCACAAATTCTTCCTTGTCGTATTCAGTTGGCAAGTGCAGCCAGTCGCGGAAGTCTGCGCCAGCGCCAGTACCGTTGCGCAGTTCGCTGTCAGCGGCAGTGACCATTGCCTGCATTTCACCAAGTTCATTGCTGTGCACAAACTTTTTTAGTGCACTGCTATCAAATGAAACCTTACCCATTTTTACCGGATCCTTTCCGTTAATTGACTTAAATAAACATTCCTCTCAATCATAATGTAAACGTTATCGATATGCAACAAATTACTGGTCTATATCAATTTCTTTATTATTCCGTAAAAAAACGGACAGCACTTTCGCGCCATCCGCTATGACTAATTATTGGCCTTGAGTGGCTTTTTCGGCCGCATCAACGAGTTGTTCCATCGTCTGGCTGCCGAAGATCACCGGGCCGTCGTTCATGATGGTTGCCGGCACGCTCATGATCTTGCGTTCCTTCCGTAATTCAGGGAACTCGCCCAAGTCAATCATCGTCGCGGTCACTTGTGGGTTCAGTGAAGCCATCCGCTGGCAGGCAGCCACCACGTCCGGGCAGAAGTGGCAAGTCAGCGAGACGCCGATCTGGATATCAACCTTTGGCAGGTTAACAATCCGTTCCTTCAATGCCGCCGGTACATCCTGGCCAGGACCGCCGACATTGTAGATTCCCAGTACCAGCGAACTCATCTCGTGGCCACTCGGGATGCCGGCATATTGGAGGCCAGTATCTTGGTCACCCACCATCAGCTTCAGCTGTGGCAACAGCTGCCGGTCATCGGTAATCTCGTGCTTGTCGACCGTCAGTTTGTCACTGTACTGGGCCACTTCATCGACGAAGCTGGCCAACTCCTGGCTGTGCTGGGTGTGGTTGAGTGACAGGTCCAACGTGACGTTCTTCGTCAACCGCCCGAAGACCGCTTTAAGCTGGGCAACAATATCAGCCGTCAACCACTTGCCGGTATGTGGTTGGGCCGGCTGAGTCTCTTGGCTGACACTGGACGTCTGCCCCACCGGTTGAGCCGACTGCTTAACTTCCCGGTGGATTAGGATTCCCAGGCGCTGCTTTTGTGCGGTGACGTACTTCTCGGCCGCGGTGGCCGCAGTGGCACCGTCGGCAGCGGCGGTAACGATCTGCCGCAAGTCTTTGACGATCACATCACCGGCGGCATAAACACCCGGAACATTGGTCGCCCCATCGACATCAGTCTTGATGTAGCCGCGGTCATCCATGTCAAGGAGGCCCTGGAATTCCTGGGTCGCCGGCTTGGTACCCACGTAAACGAAGACGCCAAAGGTCTGGTCGCTATCGTCAACGTGATAGACGGTTTCCTCGCCCGTCTTGTTGTTGACCAACGTGGCGGTTTGAATGTAATCATCCCCGGCGACCTGCTTGATCTCGGTGTTGTATTCAACGGAGACCTTCGGGTTGTTCAATGCCTTAGCGGCAACCAGCGGCGGGCAGTGAAACTTGTCGGCCCGAACAAGGACCGTCACGTGCTTAGCGAAGCGGGTCAAGTAGTCCGCTTCTTCCGCTGCAGCGTATCCCCCGCCAACGACAAAGACCTGAAGGCCGGTGAACAGTTCGCCGTCACAGGTGGAACAGTAGGCCACCCCGCGGCCACGGAACTGGTCTTCACCTTTAAAGCCGACCTTGCGTGGCGAGGCCCCCGTGGCAACAATAATTGCCCGGCCAAAGTACTGACGACCCGACTTACCGGTAACTGTTTTAACGTCGCCATCCAGGTTGAAGCCAGTCGCCTGGTCATGTTCAATCTTGACACCCATGGAAACGACTTGGTCCTGCCACTGGTTCATCAACTCGGTTCCGTCAACATCGGCGACCGCCGGGTAGTTGGCAACGATTGACGTGGTGGTCACCTGGCCACCAACGTTGCCACCTTCCAGGATCAGGGTCTCCATGGTTGCACGGCCAGCATACAGTCCGGCGGTTAAGCCCGCTGGACCGGCACCAATAACGATGAGGTCGTAAATGTGTTTCTCACTCATCACGATCACCGCCGATTATAGCTTACCAACAAGGTTCAGGCTTGGCTTAATGGTTTCTTCACCCGGCTTCCAGTTAGCTGGGCAGACCTGGTCACCGTGTTCACGGACAAACTTAGCGGCTTGCAGGGTCCGCAGAATTTCGTCAGCGCTACGACCGATGCTCATGTTGTTGATCGTGTAGGATTGAACCTTGCCATCAGGGTCAATAATAAAGACGGCCCGGAAGGCGTCACCCGATGGTTCATCCAAAACATCAAATTGGCGAGCCAACTTGCCGGCCCGGTCGGCAAGCATTGGGTACTTAATCTTGCCGATCTTTTCGGAAGCCTTAGCCCAAGCCTGGTGAACGTATTCAGTGTCTTCGGAACAGGAGTAGATTTCTGCTCCTTCATTCTTAAACTGGTCGTAATTATCTTGAAGTGCTTCTAGTTCAGTTGGACAAACGAAAGTAAAGTCTTCTGGGTAGAAGAAGATGATGCTCCAGTGACCCAGCAGGTCCTTCTTGCTGACCTGATTAATTTCACCGTCTTGGTATGCCGGCAGCGTAAAATCATCAATTTCGTGATTAATGTAATTCATAGTATCCTGTCCTTTCTTAGAACCATTCTTGATTACATCTAAATTATAACAATTCTAAAGAATAATGCAACTAATCGCCTGGTTTTTAGCGAAGAAAAACCGTTGAGGAATCGCACCAGGCGACGTCCCAACGGCTTCTTTAAATTTATTTTAATCTTCTTGATCAGTTGTCTTATTTTGTGGCGCGTAGTCCCGGTCGGGGAAGTAAACCGTGAATTTTGACCCCACGCCATGCTTACTGTCGACGGTGACCTTCCCACCGTGTAAGTCAACCAGTTGCTTGACAATTGATAAGCCAATCCCAGACTCACCGTACTGGGTATTCATCCGAGAACGATCAACCTTGTAGAATCGGTCCCAAATGTTAGCCACCTGGTCTTTCGTCATCCCGATCCCGGTATCCTGAACGCTAAAGAGTGCACCGTGAGGCTCTCGGCTCGCCGCCAAGGTAATTGTCCCGTGATCGGTAAACTGGATGGCGTTCTGGGTGATGTTAAAGAGGATTTGCACGAAGCGGTCGTAGTCGGCGTAAACCCGCACCACTTTTGGCGAATCCATCTTGATCACGTCACCGCTCTTTGTTGCCTTTTCCCTTAACTGGTCTGCCAGGTTGTGCAGTTCGTCCGCCCCATTAAAGACCTTCCGACTCAGTGTCAGCTGGTTGGTCCGCAACTTTTCGGAATCCAGGGTATTGTTAACCAAGCGAATTAAGCGCTGCGTATCGGCCTGCATTAGCTGGATACTATGTTTCTCGTCTTCCTCCGGAATGGCGTCGTAGGCCAGCCCTTCTAGGAGGCCGTTGATGGTAGTCAGCGGCGTGCGCATTTCGTGGGCCGCATCGGCCATGAACTTCTGCTGGCGTTCCTCCTGACGGGCAATTTCGTTCTGCGAGGCCTGCAGAGAATCAGCCATCTTATTAAAATCGCGCCCCAGGTCATCAAGCTCATCCTTGCTGGGCGTCTCCAAGTGAATGTCGTAGTTGCCGCGGGCAATCTGGTTGGCGGCCTTTTGCATCTTTTCGATTCGCTTGGTCATCTGACGTGACAGAAAGTAGGAAATCAGCAGCGTCACGGCAGCCGCGAGGGCGATACATTCAAACATGTTCAACAGGATCCGCCGGCGGTTTTGGACGATCGTCGAAACGTAGGTCCCGGTCGCCACTACTGCGACTAGTCGGTGATGGTAGATGTACGGCCGGATAACTTCCGTCATCTCGCGTGCACTATTGTTGTAACGAAACGGTGCCGAATCCAGCCGCTTGTGGATGGTGGTCCCGTCTTTAACCATCTGCCAATCCTTCTTGGTCAACGTGGGCCGGAACCCATTTGACGAGAAGGTGACCTTCTTATCAGGGGTGTAGATAGCAAAGTGAACGTTTTGCCGCGACAGCAACTGGGCGTTATCGGTCAGCGTTTGCATTTTGAGGCCATTAAGTTCACTGTTGCTAAAGTCGTACTGGATCGCATCCATCATCAATGTATCCGAGTCAGTGGTCAACTGGTCCCAGGCCTGGTGGTAAAGCGTCGTGTTAGTCACCTGAATGTAGGCGGTGGTCAAAATAACCATCAGCGTGCAAATCACCAGGAAAAAACTCAGCATTTGCCGGTAGATCAGCTTCATTTGGACTGAACCCCGGAATTGTCAAACTTATAGCCAACACCCCAGACGGTCTGGATGACCTGCGGACCAGCCTGCTCGATTTTTTGCCGCAGCTTCTTGATATGGGCATCAACCGTCCGCTCATCCCCCAGGTACTCGTAATCCCAGACCAACTGCAGCAGCTGTGCCCGGGTAAAGACCTGCTTGGGCTTGGAAGCCAGGGTCTTGAGAAGGTCGAATTCCTTCGGCGTGAGGTCGTTGATTGGCTTACCATCGAGGTAAACTTCCCGCGTTTTGGTATTCATTTTAAAGTGGGCTGTCTGAATATCGAACTGTGGCGTCTCACTTTCAGCATTAGTTTTAGCTGATCCCATCTGGGCCCGCCGGTGCAGTGCCTTCATCCGGGCAACCAGGGTCAACGGTGAAAACGGCTTGGTGACGTATTCGTCCGCCCCGATTTCTAGTCCCAAGACCTGGTCACTTTCGCTATCACGAGCGGTCAGGATAATCAGTGGCACGGTTGGCGATTGTTCACGGATCTTTGCCGCCACCTGCATCCCATCTACCTTGGGTAAGTTGAGGTCGAGGGTGATAATGTCCCAACCGGTTGGATTTTTGCTAAACGTGTCCATGGCTTCCTGGCCGTCGTAGGCAAAGTCAACGTGCCACTTTTCCTTTTTAAAGAACATTGACATCATTTCGCAGACCGATTTGTTATCCTCAATCATCAGTATGTTCATTAACGCGCACCCCTTCTTGATAATTAGCTAATACC
>DHKFJ23503__coassemble_1178_pt1 | contig 11936 bp, 9 predicted proteins | sample DHKFJ23503__metabat2_high_PE_038 | metagenome-assembled genome bin DHKFJ23503 | reverse complement strand
AACAAATGTGGCAGACAGAAGATCCCAACGTCTTAAAGGTGGTTTACACAAACCAAGCTACGGCCTTTAACGGGGAAAAGAAGGACCAGATCAAGGACAAGGGTGAATTGAACAACCGGATTTCAACCCTCGTGTTTGACTACCTGATCGAACGCGGCATCCCAACCCACTTCATCAAAAAGCTCAATGACACCGAAGAGCTGGTTAAGAAGTGTGACATGATCCGCCTGGAATTTGTTACCAGAAACGTCTGCGCCGGCCACTTTGCTTCCCGCTTCGGGATGGAAGAAGGCCAGGTTTTTGACCGACCGGTTGAAGAACTCTTCTACAAGAGCGACGAACTAGGCGACCCCTTCCTTAACAACAGCGGCGCCGAAGCACTCGGCTTTGCCACCGCGGACGACCTGCAAGCCTGCTGGCGCCTGTCAGAAAAGGTTAACACTCTGCTGACCATCCTCTTCAAGAAGGCGGGAATGCAGCTGGTGGACTTCAAGCTGGAATTCGGCAAGCTGCCGGACGGTCACATTGTCCTGGCTGACGAATTCTCGCCGGACAACTGCCGGCTGTGGGACCTCAAGACCCACCAGCACATGGATAAGGACGTTTTCCGTCGCAACCTGGGCAGCTTAACCGTGACCTACGAAGAAGTACTGAACCGCCTGCAAAAGGCCACCGGAAAGGAGAACTAATATGACCACCGTTCGGATCTTTGTGACATATAAACCATCAGTGTTTGACCCCCAGGGTGCAGCTATTACCGACGCGATCCACACTCTCGGCCATGATGAGGTGGACAAGGTAGCCGTGGGTAGTTTCTTTGACCTGCAGTTCAATGACCAGGTTGAAGACCTGGATGCGGCAGTCAAGGATGTTGCCGAAAAACTGTTAGTTAACTTCAACATGGAAACTTACCACTACCAAGTATTGGAGGCGGCGGAATGAAGATTGCGGTAATCGTTTTTCCGGGTTCCAACTGTGACGTTGATATTTATGAGGCTTGGCGCTTGCTCGGTGTCGATGTGGAATATGTTTCACACCGGGAGCACAGCCTGGATGGGTTTGATGCGGTGATGCTGCCAGGGGGCTTTTCCTACGGGGATTACCTTCGTTGTGGCGCCATTGCCCGCTTTGCCAACATCATTCCGGCGGTTCGCAAGATGGCCGATGAAGGGAAGTTTGTTTTCGGGACCTGCAATGGCTTTCAGATCCTCACGGAAATGGGTTTGCTGCCAGGGGCACTGAGGCAAAATGACAGTATGAACTTTGTTTGCAAGACCATTGACTTGACGGTGGAAAACAACCAGACTCCGTTTACCAGCCAGTATCGTGCTAACCAGCAGATTCAGCTGCCCATTGCCCACGGTGACGGTAGCTATTACGCCGATCCAGCAACGCTGCAACGGCTCGAAGATAACCACCAGGTAGTCTTCCGCTACGCCAGCGAGAACCCAAATGGTAGTCTGCACGATATCGCGGGGATCTGCAACGAGCGCGGTAACGTCCTCGGCATGATGCCCCACCCTGAACGAGCGGTTGAAGAACTGCTCGGCGGGACCGACGGCTTAACGCTTTTCCAATCATTGTTCGACCAGTACCAGATGAAGATGGAGGCAAAGTAATGAAGCAGGCAATGACCCCCGAAGAAATCAAGGAACAACGGCCCTACCTCGACTGGAGCCTAACGGAGCACGAGTACAACTACATCGCCGACTCGCTCTTACACCGGTTGCCGAACTACACCGAAACCGGACTGTTTGCGGCGATGTGGAGTGAACATTGTTCCTACAAGAAGTCCAAGCCAGTCCTGCGGCTTTTCCCGAACTCCGGCAAGCGCGTTTTGCAGGGACCTGGCGAAGGTGCCGGTGTCGTTGATATTGATGACGGTCAAGCGGTTGTCTTCAAGGCGGAAAGCCACAACCACCCGACGACGGTTGAACCCTACCAGGGAGCGGCAACCGGGGTTGGTGGTATCCTCCGGGACATCTTTTCGATGGGTGCCCGACCGATTGCCTCCCTTGATTCACTGCACTTTGGTGAAATCAAGGACGACGCTACGATGCAATACAAGGCGGAACAAACGGTCAAGGGTGTCGGCGACTATGGTAATTGCATGGGGATCCCGACGATCGGTGGGGAAACCACCTTTGACCCGTGCTATGCCGGCAACCTGCTCCTCAATGCTTTTTCACTGGGGATCATGGACCAAAAGGACATGGAACGCGGGAACGCCAGCGGGACGGGGAACGCCGTGATGTACGTCGGCGCCAAGACCGGTCGTGATGGCATCCACGGTGCTACCTTTGCTTCCAAGGATTTCTCCGCGGAACACGCCACTCAGCGGTCAGCCGTCCAAGTTGGTGATCCCTTCATGGAAAAACTGCTGATGGAAGCCTGCCTGGAAGTCATCCGCCAGCACCCTGACTGGTTGGTCGGTATCCAGGACATGGGGGCCGCGGGCATTGTTTCTTCCAGTGCCGAAATGGCCTCGGAAGGTCACAGTGGGATGGACCTCAACCTCGACCTGGTACCGCAGCGCGAACCGGGAATGTCGGCCTACGAAATCATGCTGTCGGAATCCCAGGAACGGATGCTGCTGTGTGTCAAGAAGGGTCACGAGCAAGACGTTCAGGACATCTTTGCCAAATACGAACTTGATGCCGTGGTCATCGGCCGCATTACTGACGGCGGACAATACGTCCTTCACCACGATGGCCAGGTGGTCTGCGACATTCCGGTCCACACCCTGGTTGACGACGTCCTAGAAGAACCTAGCGATGAAAAGAAGCCGGCACGGTTGACAGTCGACCAGCCAGCCTGGGTTCCGGCAGTACCCGACGTCCTCGCTACTCTCAAGCAAATCCTCCAGCAGCCAACGGTCGCTTCTTCCCGTTACTTTACCCAGCAGTATGATTCGCAAGTGCGGACCAACACCGTCGTGGGCCCGGGGAGCGATGCCGGTGTCCTGCGGGTACGGGGGACCAAGAAAGGCCTGGCGATGACTACCGACGGTAACGGTCGGTTGGTTTACCTTGATCCCTACGTTGGTGGTCAACGGGCGGTTGCCGAAGCGGCAGCTAACATCGTCGCTTCCGGCGCCGAACCGCTGGCTATCACCGACTGTCTTAACTACGGAGATCCTAATGATCCGGAAATCTTCTGGGAACTCCACCACTCAGTAATGGGGATGTCGGATGCCTGCCGCGAATTTGAGACCCCGGTTGTCTCCGGAAACGTCTCGCTCTACAACGAAAATGATGGTCACGCCATTCACCCGACGCCAATGGTCGGGATGGTTGGCCTGGTTCACGACATCAACCGGGTCGTTACCAACAAGGCCAAGCAGTCAGGCGACCTGGTTTACCTGCTGGGACAAATTGGCGACGACTTTGCCGGTAGCGAAATTCAAAAGATGATGACCGGCGACATTGCCGGTAAGCTGGCAGCTGTGGACCTCAAGCAGGTTCACGCCGACCTGAAGAACCTGTTGACCGCCGAAGAAGCTGGCCTGGTTCACAGTGCCCACGATATCAGTGAAGGGGGCCTGGGAGCTTGCCTGTCAGAAGTGCTCTTTGGTACCGGTCTGGGAATGGAACTGACCATGCCAAATCTGCCAACGTCGCGGCTCTTTGCGGAACCTGCCAACTGCCTGGTGGTTACCGTTGACCCGACGCACCAGCAAGAGTTTGAACAACAAGTCGGGCAGTGGGCGACTAAGATCGGCGTCGTCACCAACCGGCCAGCATTGAATATCAAGCTGCAGGACCACGAACTGCATGCCAACGTGAACGAATTGGAACAACTATACGAGGAGGCGATCCCGTGCCTAATGAAGTCAAAAGCCTAAACGAAGAATGTGGAGTTTTCGGGGTCTTCGGAACCGACAACGCCAGTTCACTGGTTTACCTGGGGTTGCACAACCTGCAGCACCGGGGCCAGGAGGGGGCCGGAATTGTTTCCACCGATGGTCGAAAGATGTACCAACACCGTGACCGCGGTTTGTTGTCGAAGGCCTTTGCCAACCACGAGGACCTGGACAAGCTGGTCGGTGATGCAGCAATTGGCCACGTCCGCTACAGCACGACCGGGCAGAACTCCATCCAAAATGTCCAGCCCTTCCTCTTCCATTTTCACGACGGCGACATTGCACTGGCCCACAACGGCAACCTGGTCAACGGGCGGTCGTTGCGGGATAAACTGGAAGCTAACGGGGCGGTCTTTCAGACGACCACCGACACCGAAGTACTGATCCACCTGCTGCGAGAAGAAATGCAGCACCAGGAGTTCATGCCGGCACTGAAGACTTCGTTAAACAAGGTTCACGGCGGCTTTGCCTTCTTGATGCTCCAAAAGGACCGGATGATTGCGGCACTGGACCCTAACGGCATTCGCCCACTCTGCATCGGCCAGCTGGCAGACGGGGCCTACGTGATTGCCAGCGAAACCTGTTCCCTCGACATTGTCCGGGCCAAGTTTGTTCGTGACGTCCAACCGGGCGAGTTGATCATCGTTGACCGTGATGGCCTGCACATCGACCACTTCACGACTAACACCCAGTTGGCTATTTGTTCGATGGAATTCATCTACTTTGCCCGTCCCGACTCGGTGATCCACGGCGTGACCGTCCACAACGCTCGTAAGCGGATGGGGCGGCTCTTGGCCCGTGAACAACCGGCCGACGTTGACATGGTAGTGCCGGTACCCAATTCGGCACTGTCGGCTGCCGTGGGATACGCCGAAGAGCTGGGCGTGCCTAACGAAATGGGACTGGTCAAAAACCAGTACGTTGCCCGGACCTTTATCCAACCCAAGCAATCGCTGCGGGTTGAAGGCGTCCGCCGCAAATTATCCGCGGTCCGCGGAGTGGTTGCCGGCAAGAAGGTCGCCGTGGTTGACGACTCGATTGTTCGGGGAACTACCTCCAAGCAGATCGTTCAGATGCTCTACGATGCCGGTGCTGCCGAAGTTCACCTGCGGATTGCCAGTCCGGCCTTCCGCTTCCCGTGCTTCTACGGGATCGACGTTTCGACCCGGGCGGAACTGATCGCCGCCCACTACTCTGTCAGCGCCATGCGTGAAATTATCGGCTGCGATAGCCTCGGCTTCCTTAGCGTGGACTCGTTGATCAAGGCAATCGATATTCCTGACGCGGGTGACGCACCGTTTGGCGGTTTAACAGTTGCCTACTTCAACGGCCAATATCCGACGGCACTGGAAGATTACGAAGCAGGCTACCTTGCTTCGTTGAACCGGCAGGAACAAATTGCCAGAAAGGAACGGCTAGAAAAGAAATGAATCGTTACCAAGAAGCGGGTGTCGACGTGAACGCCGGTTACCAGTTGGTTGATAAGATCAAGGACGATGTCAAGTCCACCAGCCGACCGGGGATGGTCTCCGGTATTGGTAGCTTTGGCGGGATGTTCGACTTGGGTGCGTTGCACTACCGTCACCCGGTCCTCGTCTCCGGTACCGACGGGGTGGGGACCAAGCTGCTGGTTGCCCAGAAGATGAATAAGCACGACACAGTCGGCATTGACGTCGTCGCCATGTGCGTCAACGACCTCTTAGCCCAGGGGGCCGAACCGCTGTACTTCCTTGACTACATTGCTACCGGTCATAACGACCCGGAGCGACTGGCGAAGGTGGTTCACGGGGTGGCAACCGGTTGCCGGCAAGCCGGCGCGGCGTTAGTTGGCGGGGAAACCGCCGAAATGCCTGATATGTACGGTCGCGACGAATACGACCTGGCCGGGGCCGCTACGGGAATTGTTGAAAAAGACCAGTTACTCGACGGTAGCCGGCCACAGGCGGGTGACGTCCTGGTCGGCCTGGCTTCATCCGGGGTCCACTCCAACGGTTTTTCACTGGTCCGCCAGATCCTCTTTAGTGACCACGACGTCGACCTCGATAACCGTCCAGCCATCCTTGGTGGTCAGACGGTCGGTGAGGCCATCCTGGCACCAACCCGGATCTACGTAAAGGCGGTCCTCCCACTGGTTAAGGATAACCTGGTTGAAGGGATCAGCCACATCACCGGTGGTGGGCTCATCGAGAACCTGCCGCGGATGTTTGCCGATCAATTGCAGGCCGTCGTTACCCGCGGAACCTGGCCAATCTTGCCGGTCTTTACCTACTTGCAGCAGCTTGGCAAGTTGACCAATGATGACCTCTGGGGGACCTTCAACATGGGATTAGGGATGATCCTCGCGGTCCGGCCGGCAAACGTCGACCGCGTCATTGACCGGCTGAACAAGGCCGGTGAGAAGGCCTACCGAGTGGGCCGACTCAAGGAACGACCGTTGACGGAAGACAAGGTAGTAATTAAGTGAGGCAAAACATGAGAGTAGCAATTTTAGCATCAGGTAACGGGACCAACTTTGAGGCCCTGGCCAAGCACTTCGCCGCCGGTGATATTCCCGGCGAGCTGGCGCTGTTGTTTTGCAACCACCCGGATGCCCCGGTGATGAAGCGGGCGGCACGACTGAAGGTGCCGGCGGGCGCTTTTACCGTCAAGGAATGTGGCGGCAAAGAGGCCTATGAAAAGCGCCTTTTGAACCTGCTACAGGACCGACAGATCGACTTTTTGATCCTGGCCGGCTACTTGCGGGTGGTGGGCCCAACAATCCTGCAGGCCTACCCGCGGTCGATCGTCAACCTCCATCCGGCCCTCTTGCCACACTACAAGGGTTTAAACGCGATTGAACGCGCCTTTGCCGACTTTCAGGCGGGCAAGATCAAGCAAACGGGTGTGACGGTCCACTTTATCGATGAGCAGCTTGACCACGGCGAAAACATCGCTCAAAGGGTGGTTCCAATTAAGGAAGATGACACCGCAGAAAGCCTGGAGGCGCGGATCCACCAGACCGAACACCAGCTTTTCCCGGCGGCAGTAAAACAAGTGTTAACGGAACGGATGAATAAAGGAGAATAATCAACAATGAAGCGTGCATTAATTTCTGTCAGTGACAAAACCAACCTGGTACCCTTTGCCCAAGGGTTAGCAGATAACGGCTACGAAATTGTTTCCACCGGTGGTACCAAGAAGGTTCTCGACGATGCCGGGATTAAAACGATTGCCATTGAAGACGTCACCCACTTCCCGGAAATCCTGGACGGCCGGGTTAAGACGCTTAACCCGTACGTTCACGGCGGGCTGCTGGCCCGGCGCGATTTGCCAGAACACATGGCCACGCTGAAGAAACTGGGAATTACCCCGATCGACATGGTGGTCGTTAACCTCTACCCGTTCAAGCAGACCATCGAAAAGCCGGACGTGACCGAAGATGATGCTATTGAAAATATCGATATTGGTGGGCCAAGCATGCTGCGGGCGGCGGCCAAGAACTTCCGCGACGTGACCGTGGTGACTGACCAACGCGATTACGACCGGGTCATCGATGAAATCAAGGCTGATGGGGACACCAGTCTGGCTACACGGGCCGACCTGGCAGCCAAGGTCTTTCGGACAACGGCGGCTTACGATGCGCTGATTGCCGACTACTTGACTAAGCAGACCGGCAACGAAGACCCGGACCAGTTAACCATGACCTACCAGCTGAAGGAAAAGATGCGCTACGGCGAAAACCCGCATCAGCAGGCCTGGTTATACGAGGATGCCATGCCAAAGCGGTTCTCGATTCTCCAAGCCAAGCAGTTGCAGGGCAAGAAACTGTCCTACAACAACATTAAGGATGCCGATGAAGCACTTCGTTGCATCCGTGAATTCCAGGATGAACCGGCCGTTGTAGCGATGAAGCACATGAACCCGTGTGGTATCGGCCGGGCCGAGAGTCTGTCTGCTGCCTGGGACTTGGCATATAAAGCCGACCCGGTCTCGATCTTTGGCGGGGTGATCGCCGTTAACCGGAAGATTGACCTGGAAACGGCCCAAAAGATGCACAAGCTCTTTCTTGAAATTATCATTGCTCCCGGCTTTGATGATGATGCCTACGAAGTGCTGGTCAAGAAGAAGAACCTCCGTCTCCTGCAGGTGGACTTCACTAAGGAAAACGAACCAACCCGTCACGAAGTCGTTTCGGTAATGGGCGGGGTCCTCGTCCAGGAACAAGATACACTGGTGGAAGACCCCAGCAAGTGGGAATGTGTCACCAAGGTACAACCGACTGCCAAGCAATTAGTAGCCCTGGCCTTTGCCTGGAAGGCCGTTAAGCACACTAAGTCCAACGCCATCGTTGTCGCCAACAACGACCGGACGCTGGGGGTTGGTGCCGGTCAACCGAACCGGATCGACTCGTTGAAGATCGCGGTCAAGCACGCCGGGGATGCTATCGATGACAACGCGGTGATGGCATCCGACGCCTTCTTCCCGTTTGGTGACAGCCTGGAATTTGCCGGTCAACACGGCATTAAGGCGGTTGTCGAACCGGGTGGTTCCATCCGTGACCAGGAAACAATTGACATGGCCAACAAGTACGGGGTAGCAGTGGTCTTCACTGGTCACCGTCACTTCCGCCACTAAGGAGAGACAAAGATGGAAGATCGGTTAACGCTGCTGGTCGTCGGTGAAGGCGGCCGTGAATTCGCGATTGCCAAGAAGCTGAAACAGAGTCCGCACGTTGCCACGGTGTACTGTGCCCCCGGTAACATCGGCATGCTGACGGTCGGGGTGACCCCCGTCAACATTGCCGAAATGGACCTCAATGGCCTGCTCCAGTTCGCCATTGAAAAGCACGTCGACTGGACCTTCGTTGGCCCGGAAAACGTCCTGTGCGCCGGAATTGTCGACAAGTTTCAACTGGCCGGTCAGAAAATTATTGGCCCGACTAAGCGGGCGGCCCAACTAGAAGGCTCCAAGGATTACGCCTTATCCTTTATGGACAAGTACCACGTCCCGACGGCCAAGCACGAGACCTTTACCAGCGAGGATGAGGCCTTGGCGGGCCTCGCTGACTTTGGCCTGCCGGTGGTCGTCAAGGAAAACGGTCTTGCTGGCGGGAAGGGGGTCGTGATTGCTCAGGATGAATCGACGGCCAAAAAGGTGATCCACGAAATGATGGCCGGCCCGCAAACCGCGATTGTCTTAGAGGAATGCCTGACGGGGCCAGAATATTCGTTGTTCTGCCTGGTGGCCGGGGACCAGTACCGGATCCTGCCGATGGCCCAGGACCACAAGCGCGCCTACGATGGTGACCACGGGCCCAACACCGGTGGTATGGGAGCCTACAGCCCGCTGCCACAACTGGCTGATGACGACTACCAGCGGATGGTCAGTGAAGTCGTTGAACCGACGATTCACGGCTTGGTTGCCGGCAACTACGACTACCACGGGATCCTTTATATTGGCTTAATGATGACCGCTGATGGTCCCAAGGTGATCGAATACAACGTCCGCCTTGGCGACCCGGAAACCCAGGTTATACTGCCACGGCTGAAGACCGACTTTGCCGAACTTCTCCAGGCAGTGGTTGATGACCGACCGCTGCCGGCGATTGAAGAAAGTAGTCAGGCAGTCCTCGGGGTAGTACTGGCGGCCAAGGGTTATCCCCAGCACCCGGCATACTACCCGTCGCTGGGTAAGCTGCCAGCAGAGGACGGGATTGCGATTGACTACGCCAACGTGACTGGTCGCTTAGATGACCTTTACGGTAGTGGTGGCCGGCTAGCAATGGTGATTGCAGAAGCGCCAACCCTGCAGGAAGCTGCCCAGCGGGTTTATGGCTACCTTGGCAGGTTGAATGAACTCGATTGCTTCTACCGTCACGATATTGGTAAAAAGGCCGGAATTAATATTCAATAAATTAATAAAACGCTGCGACAAGATATTTTGCCGCAGCGTTTTCGTATTATTCGCTTCTTGTCATTGAATAGTAGATAATAGTGATAAAAGGAGGTAACGGATTATGAAAACCAACCGGAGCAAGTTAGTTGTCATGGCTGTGATTGCCGCAGCTGCAGCCGTTTGTCAGTGGGTGTTCCACCACCCCGGCTGGGCGCAGCTGATCATTACCGTTGCTGGCGCAGTGATCGCTATTTCAATGTTAATGGGGATGGTGAAAAAATTAAGGAGTGGCGACTACGGGGTCGACCTCTTGGCCATTATTGCCATTACTTCCGCATTGGCGGTTAGCGAGTACTGGGCAGCGATGGTCATCTTATTGATGCTCATCGGTGGCGACGCCCTAGAAGACTACGCCAACCAAAAGGCCCACGGGGAGTTAAAGTCCTTGCTGGACAATACCCCCCGGACGGCTCACCGGTTGGTAGGACCTAAGCAACAATCCATCAGTGTTAACGACCTGGCGGTGGGCGACCAGGTGAAGGTTTTGCCCGGCGAACTGGTTCCTGTCGACGGACGGGTACTTGCCGGTCGTAGTACCGTAAATGAATCGTCACTGACCGGTGAATCGTTGCCGCTGACTAAGCAGGTCGGGGATGAGTTGCTCTCCGGATCGGTTAACGGGGATGCCGCACTAACAATGGTTGTTGAAAAGCGGGCCGCCGATAGCCAGTACCAGCAGCTGGTAGCCCTAATCAAGGAAGCTGACCAGCAGCCAGCCCACTTTGTCCGCCTAGCTGACCGTTACGCCATTCCGTTCACCATTATTAGTCTACTTATCGGGGCAGCGGCCTGGTTGGTTTCCAAAGACCCGGTGCGCTTTGCCCAGGTGATGGTGGTCGCTTCGCCGTGCCCGCTGATTCTGGCGGCACCGGTGGCCTTTGTTTCGGGGATGAGCCGTTCATCGGCTAACGGCATCGTCGTCAAGAGCGGTGACGTGGTTGAAAAGCTGGCCACCGCCCGTTCGGCCGCCTTTGATAAGACCGGGACGCTCACCTCTGGGCAACTGACCGTCAGTGACGTTGTCCCGGTGCCGGGGGTTGACAAATCGACGCTCCTGCAACTAGTGGCTAGTGCGGAGCAGGGTTCCAACCACGTTCTGGCCCATTCAATTGTCCAACGGGCCCAGGATGACGGTCTGACGCTTAGTTCACCGAGCAAGGTTGAGGAAGTAACGGCCCAGGGAGTCGTGGCCGAGATAAACGGCCGCCAGGTGAAGGCTGGTAAGTTAGCTTTCGTTGCACCTGGGCAAGACCAGCAGTTGGCTAACACGACTGCCGTTTACGCCGCCGTTGATGGTCACTACTACGGACGGATTGAATTGGCCGACCAGTTACGGCCGGAAGCGCCGACGACGATCAATGAACTTCGCGAAACTGGGATCAAGACCATCATCATGGTGACCGGTGACAACGAAACGATCGCCAAACGGATTGCCAAGAAGATTGGGATCACGAAGGTCTTTGCCAACTTGCTGCCAAAGGATAAAATTAGTCGTTTGCAAGACCTGCCGGAGTCTGAACGGCCGAGCATTATGGTTGGTGACGGGGTCAACGATGCTCCGGTCCTTAAGGTCGCCGATGTCGGAATCGCCATGGGTGCCCGCGGATCCACGGCTGCCAGCGAGTCCGCCGACGTGGTGATCTTGACCGACAACCTTCACAAGGTGGCCAACGCTGTTCAAATTGCCGAGGACACCTTGGCCATCGCCAAGCATGCGGTCCTGATCGGGATCTTCGTCTGCATCGGGCTGATGCTAATTGCCTCCACCGGGATTGTGCCAACCATTATCGGTGCCTTCCTCCAAGAAGTGGTAGACACCGTCTGCATCCTCTGGGGACTGCGAGCCCGCCATGGCAGTCGGCAGTTGAATGAATAAACAACCTGAAACATATATCGTGGTGATACCAGCCCTAACCGGTCTGAAATATTACATCAGCATGTACCTATTGTGGTGCTGGAACGCTGCAACGCGGAGCTAGCCTATTTGGTGGGCACTGCTTTGAGCCAATTTTCAATTGTCTCAAAGCTCGACCTTTCAGTAAGTGCTGCAACTAAAACTAATTAGAAGCTAGCTGGTGATGATAAACCAGCCCCCGGTCTCAGTGGTGATATTTACCTTGGCGTTTTAACGCCTAGGTAA
>DHKFJ23503__coassemble_1166_pt1 | contig 12041 bp, 12 predicted proteins | sample DHKFJ23503__metabat2_high_PE_038 | metagenome-assembled genome bin DHKFJ23503 | reverse complement strand
CATTATTAATCAGGGATCTGACTGAATTATTGGCAAAGGAGGGGAAGGATATGACAAAGCAAATTACTCTTGGCATTGTTGCCCCCGGTCGATGCTGGCAAAACCACGCTATCCGAGGCGCTGTTGTATCAGACTGGCACGATTCACCACTTAGAACGGGTTGACCACCAGGATTCATTTTTGGATCCTGACCAACTGGAGAAGAAACGTGGCATCACGATTAGCACTCACCAAGCTCAGTTAACTACCAAGCAGGTGGACGTGACGCTCCTGGATACGCCAGGTCACGTCGATTTTGCTGATACTACCAAACAGGTGTTAAAGGTCTTGGATTACGCGATTTTGGTAGTCCCAGCCACTGACGGGGTGACAGGGGCCGTGCAGTACCTTTGGAAGATGCTGCATGCTGCGGAAGTCCCCACCTTTATTTTTGTCAATAAGGTGGATACACCGGGTTTCGATCAAGACGTACTCCTAACTGCGCTACAACAAAAATTAAATCCTAACTGTGTCGGTTTTACTGGTGCAGACCAGCAGATGACGACAGAGGTTGCCGATAACGTTGCGGCGGCCGACGATGAGGTTCTGGCAGACTATCTTGAAACAGGGCAGCTGAGTGATGGCCAGGTCCGACGGCTGATCAGTCAACGGAAAATCTTCCCGGTTTTGTTCGGTTCGGCACTTCACCAACAAGGTATTGACCACTTATTGAATTTGCTTGGTTACTGGACCGAGCAAAAACAATGGGGTCACGACTTTGCTGCGTTATGCTTTAAAATTTCTCACCCGCAAAAGGGCGAGCGGCTAACCTGGATGCGGATTACTGGTGGTGCTCTGCATGCCAAGGATGAGCTGTTGCCAGGTCAAAAAGCCGATGAAGTTCGCGTGTATAACGGCGGCCGCTTTCAAACTGTCCAAGAAGTTCCGGCTGGTCAAGTCTGTGCATTGATGGGGCCGACAACAACGTATGCTGGGCTGGGGCTGGGACAGCAGCCCAGCCAAACGGGGACTGTCAAACCGGTGTTAGAATATGCAGTTCATTCAGCGGCTAATATGGGAAAAGTGAAGGACCAGCTCGCAGAATTTGCTGATGAGAGTCCTTCGACAACCATCTCATGGCAGCCAGATAATGATGAGCTGACTATCGCGGTGACCGGGACAGTTCAACGAGAAATTGTTGAGCAGCGGATGGCCGCTGCAGGGCTGCCGGTCGAGCTGACTGCCGGTCAAATTATCTATCGGGAAACGATTACCCGAGCAGTGGAGGTGGTCGGCCATTTTGAGCCGTTGCGCCACTATGCGGAAGTACACGTCCTACTGGAACCAGCCACGCGTGGAGCCGGGATTCAGTTGGTTAACCATGCCCGGGTAGAAGACTTGCGCAAAAATTGGCAAAGCCAGATTCTGTCGGCTCTTAGTACTAAAAACCACCGTGGGGTTTTAATTGGCGCGGGGTTAACCGACGTCAAGATCACGCTGCTAGGTGGCCGCGGGAGCATTGTCCATACTGTTGGTGGCGACTTGCGTGAAGCGAGCTGGCGGGCAGTCAGGCAGGGACTGATGGAGATTCGTGAGACAGGTTGCCAGTTGTTGGAACCGTGGTACAGTTTTCGCTTGGTAGTGAATAACGAAACGGTTGGTCGGGCCTTAAATGACATTGCCCGTATGGGCGGTACGGCAGAGGCGCCGGTCACACTGGGCAGTCAGTTAACGGTATTGGTTGGCCATGCACCCGTTGCAGGAATGCTAGACTATGCTGCTGATGTGCGTAACTATACGCATGGGCAGGGACAGTTGTCACTAGTCGTTGATGGTTACCAGCCGTGTCATAACGCCAATCAAGTGGTTGCAGCAGCGCACTATGACCTCTGTGCGGACCTGCCTAATACGCCGGATTACATCTTCTGTGCTCACGGTGCAAAATATTCAGTCAAGTGGAATGACGTCCCGGCAACCATGCACCGGCCATATTACTGGCAGCGTAAAAATTGAAGTTTTCTAGCGATGATGCTATTCTGAACTGGTAAAGCGTCCTTAGTGTAACTGGATAGCACATGAGATTTCGGTCCTCATACTCCGGGTTCAAATCCCGGGGGACGCATAAAATCCCCTAACAAATGCCGATATATCAACGTTTGTCAGAGGGTTGTGTGCAAAATGTGTGTAGAGATGGACAACAAACAAAAGCGGACGGCATTTGCCGCCCGCTTTTTATCTGCTCGCCATGAGTTAATTGCTACTTGTTGATTAGTTTGACCATCGTGCCATAACCGGTTAAAACCAGGAACTTGGGTGCCACCTGGACGTTAGCCACCGTCTGGTTAAAGCGAACGCCAACAATGCCGTCAGCTCCCTTGTCACTGGCACTAGCAGTCAGTTGTTCTTTAACATCGGAGAACAATTGGTCAAAGACTTCGAACTGGTCGATACTGTCACTGGGTAGCATGACTTTGGATGTGGCGTTGACAATGCCAAGTACCTGGTGCTTCCCAGGAAAATTTTCTGTTGAAAGAAACATGATAACCTCCGCGTTTTCTCGCATTGTACCATATTTGCTTGCCAAAACTTTTCTTCAGGGACGTTTTTCGCTGGTAAATGAGTTATGATAGACATGCTAAATTGGAAAAGGAGTTGATGACCATCGGGTGCATTCGAATTAACAATATGACTTTCTATACATATAATGGCGTTTTCCCTGAAGAACAGAAGCTTGGTCAAAAGATCGAGGTTGATGCGGAATTGGGTTACCCCATTGAAGAGAAAGTCAAACACGACCAGCTGGAAGAAACGGTCTCCTACGCTGATGTTTACGAGACCATTAAAGACTTTGTTGCCAATCACCACTACCGCCTGATTGAAAGTTTGGCCAACCGGTTATTGCACCAGATTCTCAGCGACTATCCACGGTTAACCCAGGTAACGCTCCGGGTTCGCAAGTATGGGGTACCGATGGCTGGAGTTTACGACAATGTCGAAATTGAAGTCACTGGGAGACAAGAAGATGGCCATTAGGAGAGCTTACCTGAGTATTGGTACTAATATTGGCGACCGGCTGGCCAACCTGCAACGGGCACTGAACGTCTTGGCCCAGAATCATGAAATTCATTTGCGGCGGGTGTCGCCAATTTACCAGACCGAGCCGGTGGGCCCGGTTGTTCAGCGCAATTTTTATAATATTGGCCTGGCACTGGATACAACACTGACGGCATTGGAGCTGCTCGATTGGTGCCACGTGGTAGAACAATCGCTTCACCGCCGGCGGCTTATCCACTGGGGGCCGCGAACCATCGACCTGGATATTATTTTTTATGGTGACCAGGCCTACGACCTGCCGCGGCTGACGGTGCCGCACCCAGAAGCTGCTAATCGCCGCTTCGTTATCCAACCACTGCTGGACGTGAGTGGGGATGACCAAACGATTCACCAGCGGTTGGCGGAAATGCTCGAGCAAACCACCGACACTAATTGGATTGATCAGTTAAAAAATCAAGGAGTGACAATTTGATGGATCAAAAAGCAGTTGAACAGGCAGTTAAACAACTACTATTGGCAATTGGCGATGACCCACAGCGACCGGGACTGGTAGAAACTCCGCAGCGGGTCGCCAAAATGTATGCGGAGCTTTCTTCTTCAATTGGTCACCGGCCGGAGGATGTTGCTAATTACAAGGTTTTCCACGTCGATGATGTTCCGCGCATGGTCTCGGTTGAACATATTCCTTTCTATTCGCTGTGTGAGCATCACTTATTGCCATTTTTTGGCGAAGCGAACGTGGCGTATGTTCCCCGCGATGGCCGGGTAATCGGCCTGAGTAAGATTCCCCGCTTAGTTGACTTTGCGGCCAAACGGCCAGGAATGCAGGAACGGGTAACAACCGACATTGTTAATGAATTGCAACGGTTGCTAACCCCGCGGGGGATCGCCGTGACCATTACTGCCCGTCACCTTTGCATGGAAATGCGGGGGATCAATAAACGGGGGCAGGATACCTACACGAGTCGCTTTACGGGGGTCTTTGAGACTGATGATGCCCTCCGCCGTGAATTTTTAATGAAGAATGAACATGGCCAAATTAACCTATGAACAACTGCAAGCCAGTTTTAACCACCACATGCTGGGCGGAGAATATGACCGGGTGGCCATGTTGCGACGGGTACTAGATAATCTAGGACACCCCGAACGTCGTTTCCGCATTATCCACATTGCCGGGACCAATGGCAAGGGATCGACTGGTCGGATGCTATCGGCCATCTTGCAGTGTGCAGGGTTACGGGTCGGTCACTTTAATAGTCCTGCCATGCTTGACCAGTGTGAACAAATTTGCGTTAATGACCAACCCATTAGCCACCAGGCATTTGTTGATGTTTACTACCAGATCGCTGGGGCATTGCCACAGGGTTTGGCGCCGGCTGACTTGACTATTTTTGAGTGGTGGACGCTGGTGATGCTCCAATACTTTGCGACTTTACGTGTGGACTGGGCAGTGATTGAAGTGGGCCTTGGTGGGCAAAATGATGCGACCAACTGTATCGATGCTCCGGAATTGGCGGTTATTACCCACCTGGCGCTCGACCATACCCGCATTTTGGGGCCAACGATTGAAGATATTGCCGCAGCTAAGGCGGGAATCATCAAAGCTGGAACCAGGTCCGTGGTGCTGGCACCCCACCAGCGGAAAGAAGCTGTGCAGGTGGTTAAGCGCCAAGCTAAAGCTCAAGGGGTGCCATTAATAGATAGCGCCAGCCATGCTTCAGTAATTCGGACGGGTCAACCAACATTGGCTGGCCAACCACTAGAGATCAACAGTGATACGATTCCCCCAACAGCAGTCACTCTACGGCTGCTTGGTGACTACCAGTTAGATAATTTAACGACGGTTTTGACCGTGATAGATTGCCTTCGCCGTGATGGGGTCAAGATTTCAGACAATGTAGTGATGCAGGCGCTTAGTCAAACCACCTTGCCGGGCCGTTTGCAGCTAGTGGCCAGGCAGCCGACGGTGATCTTGGATGGTGCCCATAATCCTGATGGTGCCCGCAGCTTGACGGATAGCCTGACTCACCTCCGCTTAACCAATCAACCGTTGGCGCTAGTGGTTGGTTTCCTTGCCGATAAGGACACCGCCACGATGGTCCAGGAATACCGACAACTGCCGGCCAAGGTGTGGGCGGCCACCCCACATAATCATGAACGGGCCATGAGCGCCGAACAATTAGCCCAGTCGTGGCCAGGAGCCCAGGCCTGTCTTGATGGACACGCAGCACTAAAAGAGGCAATTCAGGCGGTTGGCCCTCGAGGGGTCGTTGTGGTCACCGGGTCGTTTTACCTCATCAAGGAATTTGAAGCTCTTTATCATCATTAATACAGGAGGAACTTCCATGAAAATCCAGGAATTACCGCTCACGGGTGAAAAGGGGCTCGCTGGCGCCGTCGCAGCCAACTTGGCTACCGTCCACCAGCAGTTATTTTTATCGTGGCAAATGGACCGGTCAGAACAGGTGCCAGCAGTTCAAAACCTGTTAACAGACCTTGACGTCCCACAGACGACCAACGGGTTGACGGTTCAGTTCATGTTGCCACTAGCCGCCTTACCGGTCCTCCAGAAATGGAGTCGGCAATTGTTTGGTGACCAGCAATTAAATGGGTCCCTCCAAGTGGTTTATGAGCAGCACAGGCAAATCTGGCAGGCGGGTCGCTTTACTTTTGATGTGACTAGTAAGCCATTAATCTACGCGATCTTGAACATTACGCCCGACTCTTTTTATGACGGCGGAGAGTACTACCACCAACAGCAATGGCAGCAGCAGATTGAACGGCTAATCCACGACGGTGCGGACATCATCGAAGTTGGCGGGCAGACAACCCGCCCGGGCGGCTTTCATGAGATCAGTCCGGAAGAAGAGAAGCGGCGGATCCTCCCGGCAATTAACTTTCTGCACCAGCGGTACCCTCAAGTGGCCATTGCGGTGGATACTTACAAGTTGCCGGTCATGAAGGCCGCCTTGGATGCAGGGGTCGATATTATTAATGATGTGGAGGCCTTTGATACTGAGGATAAACAGACTTTGCTGGCTCAGTCGTCGGCTGGTTTAGTGACCATGCACAGCAGTCGTGACCGTGAATATGACCACCTGACTGCCGAAATGCACCGCTTTTTTGAACGAAACCTAGCTGATTTGCAACAAGCGGGAATTGATTTAAAGCGGGTTGTGATTGACCAAGGAATCGGCTATTCCAAAGTGGCCGATGGCAACCAAGATAGTGCGATGATGCGCAACATTGACCAATTCAATGACTTTCAGCGGCCAATTCTCGTGGCTATTTCGCGAAAGGGATTTGGTCAGAAGCTGCTAGGATTGGCAAAAAAAGACCGCCTGCCAGTAACACTGGTGGCGGAAGCTTATATGTATCTTCACGGCGGGCGCGTATTGCGTGTTCATGATGTTGCTGAAACTCACCAACTGATCGTTATGTTGGAGGCCATTAACCATGGCTATTGGAACCGGGACTTAAACCAGGAAAGTCAGGATGGCAAAACCAACGAGCATGACTAGGAGAGTGAGGTTAAGGGATGGTGAACCAAACGTTTCCCGCTTTCGGCGGAAAAAGCTTTCCAGTAACATGGATGTTAGGATAAAGTAAACGGCCCGGACCAACGGCCAAAACGGGTGCGATTTAATCAGCACAAACACCTGGACGATGGCCAGGACTAAAATGATGATCGATAATAAGCGGTTAATGCCAATAAGGGTATTAACCCTTTTTTCAGATTTAGCCCAAATCGCTGCAATGACCGTCAAAATTAGCAGGACAGTGCAGACTAGCGGGATGATCGTATAGGGTAGCGACATGTCGTTGCCTCCTTTTTTCTTATTTTACCATTTAATTATTCCGGAAGTGATTTGATTGCAATTTCTTTAAAAAAGGGTATAATTTAACACTGTTACGCTAAGAATCATCAGATGGAGGAGATGGCCGCATGGCAACGCAAAAGAAAAAAGACGATCAGCCAAAGTACGATTTTGCTGCTGGTGACGTGGTTGAAAGCCCAAAGTTTGGTCCGCTTGACCATGGCTTCTCCGGCAAGGTTGGTAATGTTTACAACAATTCACTCTTGGTGTCGATTGACAAGTTTGATCCGGCAGACCAAAGCGGGGTTAACGAGCTCAACGGCCGTGCGATTGTGCGGATGAGCAAGGCGAAGGCTTTGTCGAAGGTTCCGCGTCAACCAAAGGATGAAGCTGAAGACAGCGGAGAAGAGAAGACAAAGTCATCGTCGCGTAAGAAGTCAATGAAAAAGAGCTCAACTAAAAAGACTTCTACAAAAAAATCGACGAAAAAGACTGACAAATAACTAGAATTAGGTTATACTAGTGAGGTGGTTATGAGCCACCTATTGATGCGGGTATAGTTCAGTGGTAAAACTCAAGCTTCCCAAGCTTGCGTCGCGAGTTCGATTCTCGTTACCCGCTTGTCGCGCCACTGTGATTCAGTGGTGCTTTTTTTAACTAGTGAGTAGTAATAAAGCGGTCGTTATCAGCGAGTCCGTGCTGGTGGGAGACGGACAAACGGCTTTTATGAAGCGTGCGCTAGCTAACATTTTAATTATCAACAAACGAGTGGAACTAAACTTCAATTAGAGTGGTACCGCGGGTTGATCTCGTCTCTAAACGGCTATGGCTGTTTGGGGACTTTTTCTTTAAGGAGGTTTTTATCGATGAGTGAAAAACAACAAGTGGCAAAAGCAGTGGCAGCAGCATTGCCAGATGTATCATTAGAAGAAATCGAAAGCAAAATTGAACGGCCGAAGGATTCGAATAATGGTGACTTCGCATTCCCGACGTTCTTCTTGGCAAAGACGATGCACAAGGCCCCACAGATGATTGCTGCGGACGTGGTGAAGAAAATCAATACCGATGGTTTCGACAAGGTCGTCGTTGCCGGCCCGTACATCAACTTCTTCCTCAACAAGGGCCAGGTTGGTGCGGAAATTATCAAGGCCATTCTGGCTGACCCGGAAAACTACGGCAAGACCGACCTGGGTCACCAGGCTAACGTGGTCATTGACTACTCCTCGCCAAATATTGCTAAGCCAATGGGGATGGGGCACCTGCGGTCGACGATGATTGGTGAAGCTATCGCCCGGATCCTGGAAAAGGAAAACTACACCCTCGTGCGGGTCGACTACCTGGGTGACTGGGGGACCCAGTTCGGGAAGCTGATGGCTGCCTACGAAATGTGGGGTAATGACGAGGAAATTGAAAAGGATCCGATCAATACCCTGCTGAAGTACTACGTGCGGATTAATACCGAAGCCGATGAACACCCAGAATACACGGAAGCCGGTCGGGAATGGTTTGCCAAGCTGGAACACGGTGACAAGGAAGCCTGGCGCCTATGGCACTGGTTCCGGAAGATTTCACTGGAACGGTTTCAGAAGGTTTATGACATGCTGGACGTTCACTTCGACTCCTTCAATGGTGAAGCATTCTCAGCCCAGCACATGGACCTGCCAATCCAATTGCTGAAGGACAAACACCTATTAAAGAAGAGTCGTGGAGCGCAAATTGTTGACCTCGACGCTTACAAGTTGACGCCACCGCTGATCGTCAAGAGTAACGGGACCACCACTTACATTACCCGTGACCTGGCAACGGCTCTCTTCCGGAAACGGATGTATGGTTTCGCCAAGTCGCTGTACGTTGTCGGTGCCGAACAGGAAAACTACTATAAGCAACTGAAGGCTGTTCTGCGTGAAATGGGATTCACTTGGTGGAACCAAATGGAACACATTTCCTTTGGCTTGATGCGGTTGAACGGGAAGAAGATGTCTACGCGGAAAGGGAACGTTGTTTCGCTGGAAGATGTCTTAAACGACTCAATTAAACTCGCCCGTGAGCAGATTGCCGAAAAGAACCCGGACCTGAAGAATGCTGACGAGGTTGCTAAGCAGGTAGGTGTGGGGGCCGTGATTTTCCACGACTTGAAGAACTACCGGCGTAACGCCGTTAACTTCAAACTGGAAGATGTTGTGCGGTTTGAAGGTGAAACCGGGCCATACGTTCAATATGCTCACGCCCGGGCCGAGAGTATCCTGCGCAAGGGAGGTGTCAATGACTTTAGTGACGTTGACCTCACCAATATTGGCGACGAGGCTTGGGAAATCCTTAGCTTCTTGGGCCAATACGCTAACGCGGTTAAGCGCGCCGCCATTAACTATGACCCGTCAATTGTGGCGAAGTATGCCCTGGAACTGGCTAAGAAGTTCAACCAGTACTACGCTCATAACCGGATTCTGCAAGATGATGGCGATCAGGCCGGGCGACTGGCACTGGTTAAGGCCGTCAGCCTGATTTTGAAGGACGCTTTGGCCATGCTGGATATCAAGGCCCCAGACGAAATGTAATCACTGGTTTGATCAAATTAAACTCCTAATGCTTGGGCAAAATCCCCAACGTTAGGAGTTTTTTTATAATGGCGAAGGGGATGCAGTAGTATCTCAGCCTTTAGCAAATATTAAACTGATAATTTAAACCGGCCAAATTCATTGTGGTAAAATAAGCCGTAACATTTGAGAGAAGGACGACGAACGAAATGGATCTACAGCCATCTAAATTCCAGCAACTGAAGACCAGGATTCGCAACTGGTCTCAACGGTTCTGGTCCCAAGCCAAAGACAACTTCAAACGTTTTTGGTATCGGTTTCAGCTGACTCGCTGGTTGATAGTGATTTTTCTCTTTTTCTTCTTAGTGGCGAGCGGCTATTTAACATTTGTGGCGAAAACCGCCGGGGTAAAGAACCTTGAGGCGCGGCTTGAACGACCAACGCAGATCTATGACCGCAGTGGCAATTCGGCAGGGAGCCTGTACTCCCAAAAAGGGAGTTACGTTCCCCTAAGCAAAATTTCGCCGAACGTCCAGAACGCGGTTATTTCAACTGAAGACCGTGATTTTTACCATGAACACGGGTTCAGTGTGAAGGGAATTGGCCGGGCCATGTTCCTGCTGGTGAAGAACAAGTTACTCCACCGTGACTATATTTCTGGTGGTGGGAGTACGCTGACCCAGCAGTTAGTTAAAAACGCCTTCCTGACCCAGGAGCAAACTTTCTCACGGAAGGCCAAGGAAATTTTTATCTCGGTAGAAGTTGAAAACCAGTATTCTAAGAAACAGATTTTGACCATGTACCTCAACAATGCTTACTTTGGCCACGGTGTTTGGGGTGTCCAGGATGCTGCCAAGCGGTACTTCGACACGGATGCTGAGAATTTAACAACCGCCGAAGCCGCTACGCTTGCGGGGATGTTAACTTCACCGGGGATCTATGACCCGGTTGAACATCCGGACAATACCAAATCGCGGCGTAATTTGGTTCTTCAGTTAATGGTCGAGAACCGTAAACTGACGCAATCGGAAGCCGATAGTGCCAAGCAAGTCCCACTGACGGTTCACAATGGTTACCACGGCAATGACAGCTACCGCTATCCGTACTACTTTGACGCGGTAATTAGCGAAGCTGCCAGTGAGTACCACTTATCAGAAAAAGAAGTCATGAACAATGGCTACAAGATCTATACCACCCTTGACCAAGGTCAACAGCGGGCAATGCAACGTTCATTTGACAATGACGATAACTTCCCATCCGATTCAGCCGATGGTAAGATGGTTCAATCAGCTTCTATCGCAATGGACCCGAAGACTGGTGGGGTAACGGCCATTGTTGGTGGCCGGGGGCAACATGTTTTCCGGGGCTATAACCGGGCAACCCAAATCAGGCGCCAACCGGGTTCGGCCATCAAACCCCTGGTGGTTTACACGCCAGCGTTGGAGAAAGGGTACTACTACGACTCCGCTCTTCAGGATAAGAAAAAGTCTTACGGGACCAACCATTACACACCCAAAAATTACGATGACACCTACAGCGGCAGTGTTCCAATGTACAAGGCCCTCTATGAAAGTCTGAACGCGCCGGCCGTGTGGTTGCTAAACGAAATTGGCGTTCAAAATGGCTACAAGAGTGCGCAAAAGTTTGGCTTGCCAGTGACGAAAAAAGATCAAAACCTTGCCCTGGCTCTTGGTGGGATGACCCACGGTGTTTCTCCACAGCAACTGGCCCGTGCCTATACGACTTTTGCCAACAACGGGCGAATGAGTTCACCACACTACATTGTCAAAATCGAGGATGCATCCGGTAAGGTTATCAAGCGGGCACCGAAGCCGCGCTCTAAGCGGGTGACGAGTCCGAAAGTGGCTCGTGAAATGACCAGTATGATGCTGGATGTCTTCAAAGTTGGTACTGGTAAGTATGCCGAACCGAGTGGTTACCAGCTTGCTGGGAAAACCGGGACCACTAACTCCGGGGTCAATGGCTTTGGCAGTGGGGACCGTGACAAGTGGATTGTCGGTTATACACCGGACGTAGTGGTCGCAACCTGGGAAGGTTATGATGATACCAACGAGAACCACCAACTGGAAGATATTACTGACAAGAATATCAACGTGATCTTTAAATCAGAGATCTCAGGAATCCTGCCAGCGACCGCGGGGACCCAGTTTGATGTGAAGGACGCTCAGTCACGAGCTGAGGGTAGTGGTAAGTCAAGCAATGGCCCTGGTTCATTGAGCGACTGGCTATACAAGGCTAAGGATTCCGGTAACCAAATTGGGCAAAAGGTGGGCCAATTTATTCAGAATATTCGGGGCCTTTTCTAAAATTCACCGTCCTTAATTTGGGTATCCGTTTCCATCTTTGTTATAATGATAAAGACTTATTTTGAGGAGGATTTTATTACTATGGTTGTCAATATTTACGACACGGCGAACGAAATGGAACGCCAAATGCGCGAAACTCAGGAATTCCAAGCACTGAAAAAGGCTTTCGATGACCTGCAAAAGGATGCTGACGCTTCACTGATGTTCACTAAGTTCCAGTCAAAGCAGGCTGCTGCTGAAAAGAAGGAACGTTCTGGTCAGCAACTGACTAAGGACGAAATCACTGAAATCCAGAATCTGGCCAAGGAAGTCAGCAAGAAGCCGGCTGT
>DHKFJ23503__coassemble_1165_pt1 | contig 12060 bp, 6 predicted proteins | sample DHKFJ23503__metabat2_high_PE_038 | metagenome-assembled genome bin DHKFJ23503 | reverse complement strand
AGTGCTGTCGTGGGTCTGGAACGCAGTTGGCACGACTTTGAGCCAACCGCAATCGCGTTTGTCTCAAAGCTCGACCTTTCAGTAAGTGCTGTTATCGCACCACTAACTGAAATTTCACTGCTGAGACTCACAGCCCGTCGCAACTGTGGAGTGACGCAATATTTTAGTAAATTGCTACTTCATGCGGCTCGTTATCTTTCAATGCGGAACGACGTCTGCACGTGCTCAGTAGTGGAATTATTCTTAGCAATGGCAACGCCAGTGCTTAGAATAACCCCCAGCTTGAAGATAACTTGTTGGCTTCAAGTGGTGGCCACTACGTTCCAGCCCGTTAGCGGACGAATGACGCGTTATAAAGACAAGTATCAGCAGCAGTGAACAAAATTCATGGAGGATTTATTATGGCAGACAAGAAATCAATGTCGACCAAGTACGATCCGCAAGCGGTTGAAAGCGGCCGCTACCAATGGTGGATCGACGAAGGTCTCTTTAAGCCGAGTGGCGACAAAAAAGCACACCCGTACTCAATCGTGATTCCGCCGCCGAATGTTACCGGGAAGCTCCACTTGGGCCACGCCTGGGACACGACGCTGCAGGATATCATCATCCGGCGCAAGCGGATGCAGGGTTACGACACCCTCTGGGTTCCCGGCATGGACCACGCCGGGATTGCCACCCAGGCGAAGGTGGAAGCCCGGCTGCGTAAGCAGGGAATTTCTCGTTACGACCTGGGTCGCGAAAAGTTCGTTCAACAAGTCTGGGACTGGAAGGACGAATACGCCGACATCATCCACAAGCAGTGGGCCAAGATGGGCATTTCCGTGGACTACGACCGTGAACGCTTCACCCTGGACAAGGGCTTGAACAAGGCGGTTCGCAAGGTCTTCGTTGACATGTACAAGAAGGGCCTGATCTACCGGGGCACTTACATCATCAACTGGGACCCGCAAGCCCGGACGGCCTTGTCCGACATCGAAGTCATCCACAAGGACGACAAGGGTGCCTTCTACCACGTGAAGTACCCGTTCACCGACGGGACCAAGTTTAACGGCAAGGACTACATTGAAATTGCCACGACTCGTCCGGAAACCATGTTTGGTGACGAAGCCGTTGCCGTTAACCCGAAGGATGAACGCTACAAGGACCTGGTTGGCAAGCACATTCGCGTGCCGTTGGTTGATCGCGAGATCGAAATCATTGCCGACGACTACGTTACTCCGGACTTCGGTACCGGGATGGTAAAGATTACGCCGGCCCACGACCCGAACGACTTCCTGGTTGGTAAGCGTCACAATCTGCCAGAACTGAACACCTTCAACGAAGATGCTACCCTGAACGAAAACGGTGGTAACTACGAAGGAATGGACCGCTTCACCGCTCGTAAGGCGATCGTTCACGACCTGGACGAAGGCGGCTACCTGCTGAATGTTGAACCAATTGTCCACTCCGTTGGTCACTCCGAACGGACCGGGGTTCAGGTTGAAGCCCGGCTGTCCACCCAGTGGTTCGTCAAGATGAAGCCGCTGGCCCAAGCTGCTTTGGACAACCAGAAGACTGATGACGCCGTTAACTTCGTGCCAAAGCGCTTTGAACACACCTTCAAGCAGTGGATGGAAAACGCCCACGACTGGGTTATTTCCCGTCAGCTGTGGTGGGGTCACCAAATTCCGGCCTGGTACAACAAGAAGACCGGTGAAACTTACGTTGGTATGGAAGCACCAAAGGACGCCGAAAACTGGGAACAGGACCCGGACGTTCTGGACACCTGGTTCTCCAGTGCCCTCTGGCCATTCACGACCATGGGTTGGCCTGATACCGACAATCCGGACTTCAAGCGTTACTTCCCAACTAGCACCCTGGTTACGGGGTACGACATCATCTTCTTCTGGGTTTCCCGGATGATCTTCCAAAGCCTCCAGTTTACTGGTAAGGCACCGTTCCGCAACGTTATTTTGCACGGGCTGATCCGTGACGAACAGGGGCGGAAGATGAGTAAGTCGCTGGGAAACGGGATCGACCCAATGGACGTCATCGATAAGTACGGGGTTGACGCCCTGCGCTGGTTCCTGACGAACGGGTCGACGCCGGGCCAGGACATCCGCTTCTCCTACAAGAAGATGGATGCGGCATGGAACTTCATCAACAAAATCTGGAACGCCAGCCGCTATGTCATCATGAACCTGGCAGACGACACCAAGCCGGTCCTGCCGGATGAAAGCCAGTGGAACCTGGCTGACCGCTGGATTTTGAGTAAGCTTAACGCCACCATCAAGCAGGTTAACGAACAGTTTGACAAGTTTGAATTCGGTGAAGCTGGTCGGGCAATGTATAACTTTATCTGGAACGACCTTTGTGACTGGTACATCGAACTGACCAAGGAAACGCTGAACAACGGGACCGAGGAAGAAAAGTCCAACACCCGTGACATCCTGGCCTACGTTCTTGACCAGACCCTGCGTCTGATCCACCCGATCATGCCGTTTGCCACCGAAGAACTGTGGCAGTCAATGCCACACGATGGTAAGTCAATCATGGTTGCTGAATACCCAACGACCCATGACGAACTGGCTAACCAGGACGCCGAAGTCCAGATGGACCGCCTGATCGAACTGATCACCGCCGTGCGGAACATCCGGAACGAGGCTGGTGCGCCGCTGTCCAAGCCGGTTGAACTGCTGATCAAGCCGGCCAACGACGATGTTGCCAAGATCTTTGCCAACAACCAGGACTACCTCCAACGGTTCTGCAACACCAGCGATATCAAGATCGACAGCAGCCTGACCGCACCAAAGCTGGCCATGTCTGCCGTGATTACCAACGCCGAAGTCTTCATCCCGATGGCCGAACTGGTTGACCTGGACGAAGAACGTCAGCGGATGGAAAAGGAAATCGCCAAGTTGCAAAAGGAAGTGGACCGTTCCGCTAAGAAGCTGGGCAACGAGAAGTTCGTGGCCAACGCTCCAGAAAAGGTCGTTAACGCCGAAAAGCAGAAGGCCGCTGAATGGCAAGACAAGCTGGCCGCAGCTAAGGAACGGCTGGAATCGCTGAAGAATGCTTAACTAGTCAATTAGTCTTGGCTTTATCAGCTAGCGCTGTTTTTGGGGCTGGAACGCCGCGACGCAAAGCTAGCCTATTTGGTAAGCGATAAATCGCCAACGACAATTTCACGGCTGAGCCCCACAGCGCCAGCTGATAAATAATAATAGCTAATCAATTAAATAACAGGCGAAGCTGCTTAAACTCGCGGTCTCAGTGGTGAGACCAAATAGGCTAGCTTCGCGTCGTTGACTTTTGCGTTTTAACGCTTAGGTAAAGTTCCAGACCGCGGAAAGCAAAGTAATGTTGCCTTAATCGCCAAGCTCCTTAATGTCTTGAGACGTTAGGGAGCTTTTTGTAGCTATAAATTACTAATCTCACAACCTGCATCGGTTGGCGGTCTCAGTGGTGAAATTTACCTTAGCGGTTTACCGCTTAGGTAAAGCCTCAGTTTGAAGACACATTGTGCAGCAATTGGCTTCAAATAATGGCCACCACGTTCCAGACCGCTAAAAACCGAGTAGGTTGTGAGTAGTTATAAAAGATTAACTATTCATCACATTGCATTTTTTGGTATTCTAATAGATACGACTTTAGTTTTGAAAAAAAGAACATCGTTGGCAACATCGTGAACTATGGGAGGAGTAGCGCATGAACAAGCCCCAAATGCATAAAATTAGCCTATTTTCCGGTATCATGCTGGCACTGAACTCGTTAATCGGTTCTGGCTGGCTCTTTGGTGCCGGGACGGCGGCCAAGGTGGCAGGACCGGCCGCCATCCTGTCCTGGGTTCTGGGGGCAGTGATTATCATTAGCATCGCGCTGAACTACGTTGAACTAGGAGCGATGTTTCCCCAGAGTGGCGGGATGTCGCGTTATGCGCAGTACAGCCATGGGGAGATGCTCGGTTTTATCGCCGCCTGGGCCAACTGGATTTCGCTGATCACCCTGGTGCCGATGGAGGCGGTGGCGTCCGTCCAATACATGAGTTCGTGGCCGTGGTCGTGGGCCAATTGGACTCACCGCTTCCTCAGCAACGGTCAGGTAACTAGGCAGGGAATTTGGGTCGTTGTCTTGTTCATGATCGTCTTCACCCTGATCAATTTCTGGTCAGTGAAGTTGATGACCCACTTTACCAACCTGATCTCCTTCTTTAAGATCGCCTTGCCAACGCTGACAATCATTACCCTTATTCTCTCGGGATTTCATACCGGTAATTTCCATACCGCTCATGTCGGTGGCTTCATGCCCTATGGTAGTCGGTCGATTTTCGAGGCGACGGCAGTTGCCGGGATCATCATGTCCTACGATGCTTTTCAAACCATCATCAACATGGGTGGTGAAATTGTCGATCCGCACAAAAATATCGTGCGCGGGGTCCTGATTTCGATGCTGATTACGGCCGCCATCTACATCCTCTTGCAGGTAGCCTTTATCGGCGCGGTCAACCCGCACACCTTGGCCCGCGTCGGTTGGCACGGTATCAACTACACCTCACCGTTTGCCGACATCGCGATCATTTTGGGGATGAACTGGTTGGCCATCTTGCTCTACATGGATGCCTTTGTCTCGCCATTTGGTACCGGTGTTGCTTTCGTGGCGACCGCTTCCCGGGCGCTGGCAGCGATGACGCGGACCAGGCACCTGCCAGCCTGGTTAGGTCGGTTGGCACGTCGCTACATGGTGCCGCGCTTTGCAATGGTCGCCAACCTGATCTTGGCGGTGATTATCGTCAACGTCTTTCGAAACTGGTCATTGCTGGCCACCGTCATCACCGGTTCGACCCTGATTGCCTACCTGACTGGCCCGGTCACCGTCATTTCGCTGCGCAAGATGGCCCCTGACTTAAGGCGGCCGTTTGCACCCCGCTACATGTCATGGCTGGCGCCGTTTTCCTTTATCCTTGCCAGCATGGCCATCTATTGGACCATGTGGCCGACGACGATTCAAGTGATCCTGGTCATCGCCATGGGATTGCCAATTTATCTCTACTACGAAATTCGCTACCAGCACCGCCCGTGGAAGGGGCAATTACGCGGTGCTGCCTGGCTTATTGTGTACATGGTCTTTATGTCGCTCATGTCTTATCTCGGCGACAAGGGCTTTGGCGGCCTTGGTATCATCCAATACCCGCTCGACCTGATCGTGATTGCTATTATTTCCTACCTCTTTTTCTTATGGGGTATTGCTAGCCGGGAAAGGCAAGTCGACCCAGAGGTAGATAAGCTCAACCAGCAGGCTCATTGATTTTCAATTTGGGGTTAGCTTAATAATTTATGTAATGCATGCCAGCTGGCGCTTTGGGGCTCAGCCGTGAAATTGTCGTTAATGAGACGCAGTCGAATTTACGACAAGACCTGACTTTGAAACAATCTTTGATTGGTTCAAAGCAGTGTCCACCAGATAGGCTAGCTTTGCGTCGCGGCGTTCCAGCCCCAAAACAAGCGTCAGCTGGCAATTAGACCGCTAGGTCGAGAAAAACTACTAAAGACCGCAAATTATTTTGCGGTCTTTTTTGCTTATCGTTCTGTTTAGTTTATGATAACTGTTACAATAAAGTTAGAACAATCTTAGGAGGGCCCAAAATGTACGATTATCGTAACGAATTAATGGAAATCTTAAAACATACGACCGACGACCTCGCCAGCCTCAAGCAAACGCAGCGGAGTTTGACCATGATTCTGCGCCTGCTCAACCGCTTGCAACCGGCGGATGACTGGGCAGTCGGTGAGGGGGATGACGACTGGAACCACCACCCGCATAAGAAGCGGGAGCACCACCAGGAGCAGGAGGGCGGTCGTCACTTTCGGATGCGCACCAGGCATGATAAGCCGCGGGATAACCACCAGGTTAAGGAGAACCACCAAAACCATGACCGGCACGAGCACCACCGGCGAACGCACGAATTGACGAGCCATCCTGGTGAAAAGATGCCAAAACAGGTCAGCGGTGAATTTGCCTCCTTGCTCGACCGGTCGCTGAATAACGTGGCTGACCAACAGGAGAGTACGCCGTTAACCCAGATGGCCGATGAGGCCCACGTAGTACCACAACACGTGGATCACCAAGAGACCCTGCACGAACAAGAACACCATCAGCCGACGGAAGCTGAACTGGCGGCGGACAACCGTTACGTGGTTCACCGCAAGCTTAGCGGGGCGATGATTAACCGCCAGTACTATCCGGAACGGGCCCTGCACGACCTGCCGTACGAGCTGGAAGACGGGGACGTGGTAGAACTTGGTGAACGGCATGGCGCCGGTTTGGCACCAATCGTCAAGAAGATGAAGGTACACCACGGCGGCCAGGTCATCCGCGTGCTTCGCAAGGCGCCGCTGCGCGAAGTGGCCGGAACGAAGATGTTCCAGATTAGCGAGACCCAAAATGGCGATTCCGTCCTTGATGACGAAGAGGGAGCCACGCTGCTAATCGATCCCAAGCGTTATGGCCAATTGAACCTCCACGCGGGCATGCCAATTGATTTTGCCTACTACGACCACGGTCATGGTATGCGGGATGCCGCTTCGGGAACCCTGCGGTGGGCTTATGAAGATGAAACGGTTGCACCAAAGAAAACTGATGGGCAACCGCAGGAAGTAAAAGACCAGTCGACCAAGCCAGCCCCAACAGCTGCCCAACCGGTTGATCCGCACTTCGATTTAAACCAGCGCAAGATCCTGATCATTAGTGCCAATCCAAAGCAGTGGGCACCGCTACGCGAAGTGATGACTGACCACCACGGTGTCTTCTACGGGGTAGATGCTTCGCGGCCACAAAATGTTACCTCTAGCAAGCTGAAGCAGGCAATTCGCCAGGTTGACGCGGTTGTCGTTTGCGAAGACGGGATCGACGGGAAGGCCGTCAAACAGGCCCAGCGTCATGCCGAAAAGTACGGGGCTGCCTTTGAAAAGGCGCCGTCCAGTGACCGGCACCATGTTGAACACGCCTTGGGCCGCCTGCAGTTAAACTAGTAGGTGCAGGCCGATGATTAAGGAACGATCCTTTGACAATTACATCTGGGTGAACCTCGTGACTCCCAGTCCGGAGGAGGTTTCCCAGGTGGTTAAACGCCACCACCTGCCGCTGAAGTTTAAAAATTATTTGCTGGACCGTCACGAGCAGCCGCGGGCGGATGCCGACTTGATGACCGACTTTGCCATGCTCGTTTTGCGGGCAGTCAGTGGGGCCAATAACCAACAGCAAAGAACCACGCCGCTTTGTTTGGCCTTCAACGAGCACGTCCTGGTGACGGTTAGCCACGTGCGTAATCACCAGTGGATGTTTGCTCACATGCCGGTGGACCCTCACGGGAACGTCAGCGAGCCCATTTTGCGGATTATCAACCGTCTCCTGCAGCCGTATTTTAGTGCCTTAGACGACATTATTGCCCGCACCGACCGCTTGTCAAACCAGCAGCTGCACTACCGGATTACCAATAAACGGCTTGACCAGCTGTCATTATTGCGAACACGGCTGATCTACCTGCGGGCGGCAACCGGTAGTAACCTGGTTGCCATGCAGGAGCTCCAGGGAATTTTGCAGCAGCGCTTTGGCGACCGGACGCAACGCGCCCAGAAGATTAACCAGGAACTTGCTGATACACTGGTGGAATTCAAACAGTGCCAGGCGATGTTTGACGTAGTGAGCGACGAACTGAGTGAAACCGCCGAGTCCTTCGGCAACTTGCTGGACAACCGGTTGAACGACACGATGATGTTCCTGACCGTTTGGTCGTTAGTGCTGGCCATCCCGCCGATTGTTTCCGGCTTTTACGGGATGAACATGTACTTGCCACTGGCCAGTCGCAACTTGGCCTGGGTTGACAGCTTGTTGATCACCTCAGCGTTAATCCTGTTGATGGTGATTCTGTACTTGATTCATACTCACAGGAAAAGGTAAGATAGTGCCCAAATATTGGGCACTTTTTTTTAAGGGAGATTTATTCATGAAAAAACGATGGGTGCTTTTACTAACGGCACTGGCCACAGTGGTACTGGCTGGTTGTGGGAATTCACAGGCGCAGCAGAATAAGTGGATGAATTCGACGACGCCGACGATCTTTGTTCACGGTTACGGGTCCAGTTCGCGGGCGGAAAATTCAATGGTTCGGGCAGCCAAGCAGGCTGGGGTGACGTCAACGGTGGCCCATGCTCAGGTGGCACCGAACGGGCACGTCATCCTTTCCGGTCCGTCCATCCGTGGGAAGCGTAACCCAATCGTTCAGGTGAACCTGCAGGATAACCGCAATACCAACATGGCCGAAGGTTCGCGTTATATTTACAACGTGGTCCGTAAATTGCAACGTGAGGACCACATCAAGTCATACAACGTGGTGGGTCACTCAATGGGAAACACCGACATCTTTGCTTTTCTCAACGATTATGGTGACCAGCCGGGGATGCCGAAGTTAAAGAAGCAGGTCGTCCTTGCGGGGGCAGGGCTGACGGCTGCTCGGCGTGACCAGGGACTTTACCAGCAGATTGCGACGCACCTGCAAAACCTGAAGAACAACTACCCGCACGCCAAGGTCCTCAACATCATCGGCGACAAGGGTGGCGGCACCGATGGGCGGATCCCGAATGACGCCTCGCGGTCGGTCAAGCAGATGCTCGGTGACCGGCCAGCGTCCTACCATCAGGTGATGATTCATGGCTCCCAGGCCCAGCACAGTAAGATGCACGAGAACCCGAAAGTCTTCAAACTGATCAACAATTTCCTGTGGGCAAAATAAGGTGTCCGGTTGATTTGTGGTAAATTTATGATAAAATGAGAAAAATCTAATTAAACCAATGAATGGGGGAACGCAGTATGCAGCAAGAACCGGCAAACGAATTAAAACGCTCGCTCGGCTTCTGGTCGGCACTATCGATTGTGATTGGAACGATCATCGGCTCCGGGATCTTCTTCAAACAGGGCTCAGTTTTGGATAGTGCCGGTTCCTCCACGAACGCCTTGATCGCGTGGGTGCTCGGCGGGGTGATTACCCTGACCGGTGGACTGACGATTGCCGAAATTGGGGCGCAAATGCCCTATACCGGTGGTCTTTACGTCTATATCGAAGAACTCTATGGTCGCCTGATGGGCTTTATGGCCGGATGGATGCAGGTGATTGTCTACGGCCCCGCCATTATCGCCGCGGTCGCCGGCTTCATGAGCATCCTGATGGCGAACTTCTTTGGGCTGTCAGCGGCCTGGCGGATTCCGTTGGCGGTGATTACCATCGTCCTGATCGCCCTGATGAACATGCTAGAAAACAAGGTCGGGGCGGCTTTTGCCATCGTCACGACCGCTGGAAAGCTGATCCCAATCGCGGTAATTATCATCTTCGGGATCTTCTTTGGTCACGAACACGCCCTCGGGCAAATGATCAGTCAGGTGCACCAAAGCGCCGGCAATTTCGGGGTCGCCGTCCTGGCCACGCTGTTCGGTTATGACGGCTGGATTCTAATCGCCAACCTGGGTGGCGAAATGAAGGATCCGCAGAAATTATTGCCGAAGGTCATTATCCTCGGGATCACCGCCGTGTTGGTGATCTACACCCTGATCACCTATGGGGTCTTCCGTTTCCTGAGTGCCGACCAGATCGACCGCTTGGGTGAAAACACGACGGCTTACCTGGCCACCGCTGCCTTCGGGAAGATCGGTGGGAAGCTCCTGTCGTTGGGGATCATCATCTCGATGATGGGGACCTTGAACGGGAAGATGATGACCTTCCCACGGATCGTTTACGCCATGGCGAAGCGTCGCGACTTACCATTCTCGCGGTTCCTGGCCTACGTCACCCCAAAGTCGCGGGTTCCTGTGGCCGCCACGGCTTTTATCCTGGTGCTGGCCACGGTGATGATGTGCTTCTTTGATCCCGACCACCTGTCGGACCTGTGTGTGTTCACCGTCTACATCTTCTATACGCTGGCCTTTGTGGGGATCTTTGTCCTCCGCCACCGTCAACCAGACCCGGCGAATCGACCGTTCTCGGTCCCGCTTTACCCGTTGATTCCGCTGATCGCGCTGCTGGGGGGGCTCTTTGTGCTGGTTAGCGAAGTGATCAACGACCCGCAAGGGGTGATCCTCTTCGTCGGCATCGTCATTGTTGGCCTGCCGATTTGGGGCCTGGTCAAGTGGTTGGATCGATTGCGAATTCGCCACGATGAACAATTTAAGAAGTAACAAGAAAATCGGCTGTGAGAGATGCAGCCGATTATTTTTTGTCTTCAATTGAATTTGAAGACACGACATATCCACGTATAGGTCGGGTGTCCAAGTTGAGGATTTGCGAATTTTAAAAATTCCGAATACGACCAATTTGAATATTTGTCGTATGTCAAAATTGAAAAAGTTTACAATCATGATTAAGCAATTTTTTTATTGATGAATAAATAAGCGTTGACACTTAATCTGAACGGGCTTAAATTGAAGTCAACGAAAGTGAGGAGTGACTTCTGAATGAAGATGCATAAGAAATTATACAAAGCCGGTAAAAACTGGTTGGTTGCCACGATTATGACGGGGGCCGCCGTAATGACGTTCTCAACGATCAACGCCCATGCCGATCAGGTGATGCCCGGTGCGAACTCGCAACCACAAGCGTCCGCGGTTGCTCAAGTGCAAGGATCGTCAGCAAATAGTCAGTCCCAACCAGTTGCGCAACAAGCAAACGTGAAGGTTGCTGCTACTATTGATAATAATCAAAACCTTCAGCAACGAATCAACCAGGTTCAGCAATCAGTTGACCAGCAAACCCAGGTTGTGAAGCAGCAGCAAGCAATGGTAGACCAAGCCTGGAATGACTATTCACAAAAGATTAATCAATCAGTAGCAATCGACGATGAAGTCAAGTCGACTAGCCAGGCCTACAATAACCAGAAGGCACAAGCGGATACCTTATATGACCAGTATAATTCCTTATATGAAAAGGAAATGGCCATCAAGGCCCAGCAGGGGCAAGTTCAGCAGGGGTCCCAGTATCAATCCTTACTTCAACAGGCCAAGACATTGTGTCCCGGTTATTATACCGGCACTTATTCAGAAAAGTTGCAAAGTGTCGACGATTTGCAGAAGAATAATCTGGCGCAGTACAACCAGTTTGAATCCCTACAAAAGCAGATGACGGATTTACTGGGGAATTTGCCAACTCAATTTAGTCAGGCCATCGATGCGGCAATGATGGCTTTTAATAAGTGGAAGACAGTCAACGATGCTCTCGAAAATGGGTCTGCTCGTCAGGCATATCGAGATGCATTGGCCAAACAGCGGGATTCTTCGGCGGCCACCCAAGCGGCCAACCTGGTGTGGAATAATGCTAAGCAGAAACTGGATCAAGATCAGGCACAGTTGGCAACCTTGACCGCACAACTAACCGCCTTGAAACAGCAGCTTCATGAACAGACGCTGAGCTGCACGGTTACCTATGTTGATGCTCAAGGGCGGACGGTTGGTACCGAAGTCTTATCCGGTAAAGATGGGCAAACCTTCACCAGTGCGGATCTGCATTTACCGGTCAACTATCAATTGGCGACAGGAACAGCGGTATCGATCACCCTCAATGCACAAACAACTGCGGTCACCGTCAACGTTGTATCGACACCTGCCAAGGTAGTTCACGTAACTGTTAACTTCGTCGATGCTCAGTCTCAGCAGCAACTTGGTAGCCAGGTGCTAACGGGACAGCCCGGGCAGCAGTTTACGGACCATGATTTGACGATACCGGCTGGCTATGTGTTTGACAATCCCAGTCAGGGAGCATTTGTGATCACCATTGGCGAACAGGACGACTCTACTACCATTTACCTGACCCGCCAGCAGGTGAAGAAGACCGGCTTCCAACACGAAGACGGCGGGGTATTCTATTATGACCAAGATGGCAACCGCGTGATGGGCGAGCAGGTCATTGATGGTCACACCTATTTCTTTAACCCGAAAGCTAATGGCTTAATGGCCACTGGCATTGCCGAAGAAAAGATGGGTGATCCTTACTACTTATTCAATGACCAAGGGCAAAAGCAGGGTGCCGGTGAACACCTCTAT
>DHKFJ23503__coassemble_1120_pt1 | contig 12492 bp, 11 predicted proteins | sample DHKFJ23503__metabat2_high_PE_038 | metagenome-assembled genome bin DHKFJ23503 | reverse complement strand
ATATGTTGCAGCTCATGATAGTTCATTTTTTGCACTTCTGCAAGTATCACCATTGCACTTGTGGGTACATGTGAAATCCTTTACTATCGTGACAGTGAGAATTGATTATTGGAAATGAGGTGATTACTTGGCACTAGATTTGTTGACTCAACAGACAGTTCAGGTTGTCGACGGTGACGGGCTTAACTGGGAGGATGCTATCCGCCAGGCTGCTCAACCGCTGGTCGACAACGGAACGGTTGGCGACGACTATGTTGAAGCAATGATTGACGTTGTCAAGGATAAGGGCCCCTACATTAATATTGGTCCGAACATTGCGTTGGCACACTCGCGGCCGCGCGCCAGTGTAAAGCGAATCGGCTTGTCGTTGATGAAGACGAACCAACCCGTGAACTTGGTAAGTGATGAGCATCCGGTGAAACTGTGGTTTGTGTTGGCCGCCACGGACAGTACGAGCCACTTGAAGGTAATTCAAGAACTGTCAACGGTGCTGATGGATGCTGACCGCACCAAGAAGTTGCTGGCCGCCACTTCTGTTGATGATGTTTTAGCAATTTTAAAGGATTAGGAGGAATTCACAATGAAGTTTGAAGCTTTATGTCAATCTGGTTTGGGGAGCAGCTTCATGGTTCAGATGAACATTCAGAACCTGCTGAAGCAAGAAAACGTCAAGGAAGACATCCAAGTTGAACACTCCGACGTTGGGAGTGCAACTCCTGACCAAGCGGACTACTTCTTCTTGGACCCAACCTTGGAAACCTCAGCCGGCAGCCTGCCACAAGACAAGGTGGTTGTGCTGAAGAGTCTGGTGGACCCAAACGAATTGAAGGAAAAGGTTAATGCCATTCTGGATAAGGAAGGCATTGCCCACGACTAAGCGACATTAAGAAGGGATTAGTATTAATCTCTTTTGTTAGCAATTATTTTTCATTTACAATCCACTTCTTAAGCTATTATTTTGGAGGTTACTTACATGAACGGAATTTTAAATCTGTTTGAAAGTATCGCAACCACTCCTGCCCTGCTGGTGGGGCTGATTGCGTTAATCGGGCTGCTTCTGCAAAAGAAGAGCGCCACTGAAACTATCCAGGGGACCATCAAGACCTTTGCCGGGTTCCTGATCCTGACTGGTGGTTCAACGATCTTGAGCAACGCCCTGACGCCGTTTGCCAAGATGTTCAAGTTTGCCCTTGGTGTTCAAGGAGTTGTTCCAAGTAACGAAGCCGTGGTTGCCATTGCGCTGGTTAAGTACGGTTCAGTGACGGCACTGATCATGCTGGTCGGGATGATTGTCAACGTCCTGCTGGCACGCTTCACGAAGTTCAAGTACATTTTCCTGACTGGTCAGGCAATGCTTTACGTTTCCTGTCTGGCAGCGGTTATCCTGATCAGTGCCGGCATGGGCAGTGGTTGGCAAACGATCCTGCTCGGCGGTTTGTTTGAAGGGACTCTGCTGACGATCACGCCAGCCTTCTGTCAACCATTTATGCGTGAAATCACGCACGGTGACAACGTTTCCATGGGTCACACTGGTAACATCGGTTACGCCATTGCCGGTTTAGTTGGTCAATGGTTCGGTGACAAGAAGCACAGTACTGAAGACATTGAATTCCCGAAGTCACTTGGCTTCCTGCGTGACTCAACGGTTTCAATTACCATCGTGATGGGGATTGTTTACATCATCTTGGCAATCATCGCCGGCCCTCACTTCGTTGAAACGAAGCTGAGCAAGGGCACTAACTACATTATCTTTGCGATTGTGCAAGCTGGTACCTTCGCCGCTGGTTTCGCCGTTGTGCTGCAAGGTGTTCGGATGATTTTGGCTGAAATTGTTCCGGCCTTCCAAGGGATCGCCCAAAAGATTGTGCCAAACTCCAAGCCAGCCCTGGACGTGCCGATCATCTTCCCATTTGCACCAAACGCCGTTCTGCTTGGCTTCATTGTCAGCTTCCTGGTAGGGACGATCAGCATGTTCGTCATGGTTGCAATGCACACCGTTGTTATCATCCCAGGTGTTGTTGGTCACTTCTTCTGTGGTGCCGCTGCTGCGATTTACGGTAACTCAAAGGGTGGTCGTCGTGGTGCGATCATCGGGGCCATCGTTAACAGTCTGCTGATCAGCTGGCTGCCACTCTACATTCTCCCAGTGCTGGGGAACCTGAAGATGGCTGCATCAACCTTCGCTGATACCGACTACCTGGTTCCAGGGATCATCCTTGGTAACCTTGGCCACCTTGGTGGTACTGTACTGACTTGCAGCATCATTGCCTTCACTGTCATTGTTGTGCTGGTAAGCATGTTCATGAAGTCACCAAAGGCGAAGGCTGAAAAGTAATAATTAATGTACATAAGGAATAACTACTGAGACCAGTTTAATGACGGGACAGTAGTTATTCTTTTGGCGTAATTGGAGGTTTTAATAATGGATAAAAAGGAAATGCAAGCTGTTGACGCGCTCCGTTTCTTGAGCACCGACATGATTCAAAAGGCCAACAGTGGTCACCCGGGAGTTGCCATTGACGCGGCCCCGATGGCTTACGGTCTCTGGGAAAAGGTAATGAACTTTAACCCCGAAGATGCGTCCTGGCTGAACCGCGACCGCTTCGTGCTGTCTGCCGGCCATGGTTCCTCACTGCTGTACAGCTTGCTGTACTTCAATAACTTCGGGCTGACCCTCGATGACGTGAAGAACTTCCGTCAACTCGGCTCCAAGACTCCTGGTCACCCCGAATACGGGCACACCGCTGGCGTGGACGCCACGACTGGTCCGCTGTCACAGGGGCTGGCAATGTCTGTCGGGATGGCCATGGCCGAAAAGCACCTGGCTGCCGTTTACAACAAGCCAAACTTCCCGGTAATCGACCACTACACCTACACGATCATCGGTGACGGTGACCTGATGGAAGGGCTGAGTGAAGAATCAATCAACTTGGCCGGAGACAAGGGTTTATCCAAGCTGATCGTCTTGTACGACTCCAATGATGTTTCCTTGGATGGCCCGCTGAGCCTCAGTACCGACGAAAACGTCAAGGAACGGGTTGAGGCTGCCGGCTGGGACTACTTCCGGGTAGAAGACGGGAACACCGACGTTGACGCCATTGTTGATGCCATCCACGCCGCTCAAAAGACTGACAAGCCATCGATGATCGAAATTAAGACAACCATCGGTTACGGCTCACCACAAGCGGGCACCAACGCCGTTCACGGGTCCGCTCTGGGTGAAGAAAATGTTGCCAAGATGCGTGAATTCTTCGACTGGAAGCTGGCACCATTCGAATTTACTGATGAAATCCACCAGTTCTTCGATGACGCCGTTGCCGACAAGCAACCTGCTTACCAACAATGGCAGGAAATGTTCAAGGAATACAGCAGTAAGTACCCTGAACAAGCTGACCAGCTGACCCGCAAGACGCTGAAGGTGGACAACCTGACGACTTCATACAAGCCGGGGGATGCCATCGCCACCCGTGTTGCTAGCCAAGAAATCCTGCAAGAAGTTGCCAAGGACAACCCAGAATTCTGGGGTGGCGCTGCCGACCTGGCTTCTTCCAACAAGACTTACCTGGCTGACGACGGCCACTTCACGAAGGACAACCCAGCCGGCCGCAACGTCTTCTTCGGTGTCCGGGAATTCGGGATGGCCACTGCCGTTAACGGGATGAACCTTCACGGTGGCAACCGGGCCTTTGGTTCCACCTTCTTCGTCTTCACCGACTACCTGCGGGCAGCCGTTCGTCTGGCGGCAATCATGAACCTGCCGTCGATCTTCATCGGCTCCCACGACTCGATCGCCGTTGGTGAAGATGGTCCTACCCATGAACCAATCGAACAACTGACTTCTTTCCGGGCCATGCCAAACCTGAACGTTATCCGTCCAGCCGACGCTAACGAAGCGCTGGCTGCCTGGAAGTTGATCGGCCAGACGACGGACCGGCCAACGATGCTGGTTACTTCTCGTCAGAAGCTGCCGGTTCTGGCCGAAACGGTTGACGCCCCGGTTGAGAAGGGGGCCTACATCTTGGCCGATGCTGACAAGGATGTTCCTGATGGAATTATCCTGGCAGCCGGTTCAGAAGTTTCTCTGGCACTGGAAGCTAAGAAGCAACTGGCCGCCAAGGGTCAAGATGTCCGGGTTGTTTCCGTGCCATCAATGAACCTCTTCGACGAACAGTCCGCTGAATACAAGGAAAGCGTGCTGCCTTCCCAAGCAACAAAGCGGCTGGCCGTTGAAATGGGGGCGACGATGAGCTGGTACAAGTACGTCGGCTTAAACGGTGACGTCATGGGGATCGACCGCTTTGGTGAAAGTGGCAAGGGTCCTAAAGTGATCAAGGACTACGGCTTTACAGCCGAAAACGTGGTCAAGGCCTTCGATGCGTTGAAGTAAATTTAACATTAACAACAAAGCGGGTGCTGCAAAATCAGCACCTGCTTTTTATTTGGCAATGAGGCTGTTCGGCTAGCGGATTTACAATGACTCACAGCATCGGGGCTGGAACGCCAAATGAATCAGCTTCGTGCTTGTTGTGGGTCTGGAACGCTGCGACGCGTAGCTAGCCTATTTGGTGGACACGACTTTGAGCCAATGACGCATACCAGCATTTGGGGCTGGAACGCCATGGACATAACTTTGAGCCACGCTGCGTTTGTGTCTCAAAGCTTGGTCTTGTTGTAAACTCGCCTTGCTTCGCTAACAACAATTTCATGGCTGAGCCCCATGCTGGGTTGTTGCGTCATTGAACTCCCTGAATGCTGTTCGGTTTGGCCGACTGGCAAAGATTCAACGACTGAGACCCACAGCGCTTCGCCGATCAGTGATACAAAACATATTTAGATAGCAATTGCGTCTAGCGCCTGCATGCTCAGTATCGGAATTAGCCTTAGCTAGGAATCGAGCTTAGGCTAAGGTACAGCTTTGAGACCGTAACTACGGGCTCAAAGTGTGCCCGCTACGTTCCAGCATGCAATGGCGCAAGCAATTGCATCCCAATAACACGTTCCAGATCGCAGACAAACAAGCGGTTTTAAACTGAAAAGTGGCCTGGCGATGGCATAAGGACCAGTTTTGCCGCGATTGTCCGTTGCAAGGGACATTAGTTCACTGCTAGAGGTTAGCGCTTTCACCTACAATGGGGGTGTATCAAGAAGATAACTCACATGAGGGAGGAACAATCATGGATAAAATGGATCAAGCCGGAGTAGATTCACTGCGGTTTATGAGTATTGACATGATCGAAAAGGCAATGAGCGGCCACCCGGGGATCACAATTGACGCTGCCCCGATGGCATACGTGCTCTGGGAAAAGTTCTTGAACTTTAATCCGAATGATCCCCAGTGGCTTAACCGTGACCGCTTTGTTTTGTCGGCGGGGCATGGTTCAGCACTGCTGTACAGCCTGTTGCACTTTAATAAGTACGATGTCAGCTTAGATGACATTAAGAACTTCCGGCAACTGAACTCCAAGACGCCGGGACACCCCGAATACGGGCACACAGCCGGTGTAGACGCAACAACTGGTCCGCTGGGCCAGGGGTTAGGAATGGCCGTGGGGATGGCGATGGCCGAAGCACACCTGGCTGCTCAGTACAACAAGCCAGACTATCCACTGTTTGACCACTACACCTACGCCCTGGTCGGCGACGGTGACCTGATGGAAGGAATCAGCCAAGAAGCAATTAACATTGCCGGGGACAAGGGGCTGCGCAAGCTGATTGTCCTGTATGATTCCAATGACATTTCGCTGGATGGTCCGTTGAGTCTCAGTACCGACGAACGCGAAAAGACCCGCTTTGAAGCGGCTGGTTGGGACTACTTGAAGGTGGCCGACGGGAATAACCTGGACGACATCAGCAAGGCCATTGCCATGGCCAAGACGACCGACAAGCCAACACTGATCGAAATTAAGACGATTATCGGCTACAACACGCCGGATGCCGGGACAAACAAGGTCCACGGTTCCGCACTGGGTGAAACGAACGTCGCTGCTACCCGCAAGGCTTACCACTGGGATTACCGGCCATTTGAATACCCGGCCGGGGTGGCAGACCGCTTTGGCCAGTACGTCGCAGCGAAGAAGGATGCCTACGACCAATGGAAGCAGTTGTTCGGCAAGTATGCCGCTGCCTACCCAACGGAATACCAGCAACTGACGACGGCCGAACTCGACACGTCCGCGGTCCACGATGACTACGAAAATGGGTCGTCCGTGGCTACGCGGGTAGTTGGTGCTGACGTCCTGCAAAGCCTGGCAGCCAAGAACCCACAGCTGTGGGGCGGGTCGGCCGACCTCTTCTCCTCCAACAAGACTAACTTGAAGGACGATGGGATCTTTGCCAAGGGCAACTATGCCGGCCGCAACGTTTACTTTGGTGTCCGTGAATTTGGGATGGCCGCTGCGGTTAACGGGATCAACCTGCACGGTGGCAGTCGGGCCTACGGGAGTACCTTTATGGTCTTCAGCGACTACCTGAAGGCGGCGATCCGACTGGCAGCCCTCCAGCACTTGCCATCGATTTTCATCTTCAGCCACGATTCCCTGGCGGTTGGTGAAGATGGTCCAACTCATGAACCAATCGAGCAGCTGGCAATGTTCCGGACGATTCCAAACGTCCAAGTGTTCCGTCCAGCCGATGCGCACGAAACGGTTGCTGCCTGGAAGGTCATTGCGAAGACGACCGACCGGCCAAGCATCCTGATCGAATCACGGCAGAAGCTGCCAGTTCTGCCAGAAACGGCCAACGCCGCGGTTGACCGGGGAGCTTACATTGTTTCGGCAGCCAAGACGGCGACCCCTGATGGGATCCTGCTGGCAACCGGGTCTGAAGTTCAATTGGCCCTGGCCGCCAAGAAGCAGTTGGAAGAAACTGGTAACTACGACCTGCAGGTTGTTTCCGTGCCAAGCATGGAACTGTTTGACCGGCAACCGGCTGACTACCGTCACAAGGTCTTGCCAACCAATGTCCGGAAGCGGCTGGCAATTGAAATGGGCAGCACCGGCTTGTGGTACAAGTATGTCGGCTTAGACGGCAAGGTAATCGGTGTTGACACCTTTGGTAAGAGCGGGAAGGGGCCGGAAGTCATTAAGGACTTCGGCTTCACCGTTGACCACGTGGTCGAGACTTTCAATCAACTGTGGCAGGATAAATAAGGACCGCCCGCAACTCTTTCAACCTCAATAAAAAGTGCCTCATAACTGTTAGAGAAGCTAACAATTATGGGGTTTTTTTAGCAGGAGTTAATCGTTCATTATCCCCAGACACAGGCCGTTTTTTATTTTAAACCGACCGCCATCATTAATTTTTAGCAATGGTGGCGATTGACACACGACCAATTTGCATATTTGTCGTATGTCAAAAGCGGCTAAAGGAAAAAATAAAAAAGAACAGCGCGTGTGCAAAGCCGACAGAGACTTTGAACGCGCGTTTTGTTGTTCAAGGGGACGGGGTGTCTCTTATAAGGGACAGTCTTTTTGGAAAAGTCTCTAATCAACAGACACAGTTCTGTAATCGCTTTCTTGGTTCTTAGCTACAATAAGAACCGTAGAGAAAGGGGGACAGTGATGAAAGAGCAATTTAAACAATCGTTAATTGCATACCTGTTAAACCATCATGGTTACGTTGCTGGCTCCAAATTGTCGACAATTCTACATGTCTCTACAAAAACAATTGTTAGAAATGTAAAGAAAATCAATGCCGAGTCGCCTGGTGAACCGATCATTGAGTCCAAAAGAGGACGCGGTTACCGGTTAAACTACCAGAACTACCTGAAGGTGAAACATGACGCCGGCACACCGCACAACGCCAGCAACTTATCGACGGTTGAGCGGCGCAACGAGGTGATCAAAAAGCTTTTAATTACCTCGCCGGAAAAACAGCAGGTCAGGGCCGTCTTCGGGAAGTTCTTCGTCAGTGATTCGGTCATTTCTTCCGACATCAAGATTATTCGGACGATGCTGGCAAAGTACCACCTGACGGTTCACCGCAAGAACGAGTACGTTTGGATCGACGGGAAGGAACTGGACATCCGCAATGCCATCAATTCGCTGCTGGTGAGTGACGACGTGATTAGCATCAGCCACTTTCTGCAAGAAAACCAGTACGTGCGCAAGCGTGACGCGTCATTCGTCATCCGCCAGCTGGGATTTATTGAAGAGCAAATGGATAGTGACATTCCCTATCCGTACAACGTCAACCTGTTCTCGCATCTGTACGTGCTGATCGAACGTTACCAAAACGTCGGTTCACTGGTCGAAAGTGATTTCGCACTCACGGACACCGAGAAAGAAGCGATGCAATCGCACCCGCAAATGTTCAAGATCAGCCAGCAGGTGGTTAGCAACCTGAGTCGGTACTTAAACACCGAATTGCCACCCATCGAGGTCTACTACTTGTACCAGTACCTGACCTCCTCGCGGGTCAACAACACGGCAATCAGCGTCAACGACGTTTCGGACAACGTTCGGGCGGTCACCGACTTCCTGATTGATAAGGTGACTCAGGATCCGCAGTACCGTTACCTGAACAGCAACGAGCTGTTTACCAACCTGGCCAACCACATCAAGCCATTATTAAACCGGCTCGAGAATAATATCAAGGTGAAAAATAACCTACTCGGCCAGATCAGTTTGGAATATCCGCACTTATTCAAGGTCGTCCAGGAGGCAACAGCGGAACTGTCCAAGCGTTACGACTTAAACAAGATCGATGACGAAGAAGTTGGTTTTATCACCGTTTACTTTGCCCAGGCGGCAGAGAATAAGCGGCCGCCAATCAACGTCATCGCCGTTTGTACAACCGGCTTCGGGACGGCGCAGTTGCTGAAGGCCAAGCTGGAGAAGCGGTTTTCGGAATTAAACATCATCGACGTAGTTTCCAGCCGGGAATTGGCCGACAAAATTGACCAGTACCCGAGTTTGGACCTGATTGTTTCAACCATTGAGCTGCCGAAAACGATCAAGGTTCCGACCCTCATTGTCAGTGCCATCCTGACCTTAGAAGATCAGGAACGGCTCGATCAGAAAGTCGATAAGATTCGAAAGAAGATGCTGAATTCATGAAACGGTTTATTCAGTGGGCCCCGGCCATTCGCGGTAATGACCGGGCAGCGGTACTCGAGTACGTCAGCCAATTTTTGCTGGACCAGCGAATCGTCGACGACGCGCAGCAGATCCGGCAGGACTTTCTCAAGCGCGAACGGCAGGGAAGTACAGTAATGGCCGCTAATTTGGCCATTCCACACGCCCAGAACCCGGAGATTAAGCAGGCCGTGATGTTGTATTTGCGGGTGCCACAACCAGTGACCTGGACGAACGGCCAAGCGATCGGCCGCTTCATCTTTATCCTCTTGCCCGCCCAGGCAGCCAAGCAGGATCTCATGGCGATGAAGGACTTTTTTGTCGGGATGGCCGATGTTCAGACAATGGAATGGCTAGCAACCGGCACGTACCAGGAAGTAAGCAAAATTATCAATGGAGAGACAAATTAATGGAGAATTTATCTTTAGACCAAGTTATCGATAAGCGAACGATTGTCACTAACCTGCAGGCGGACAACAAGGACCAGGTGATCAAGTCCCTGGCAAATAAGTTTTACGAGGCCGGGTACATTGATTCTGTTGATGACTACGTCAAGGCCGTCTATGACCGGGAAAAGGAAGGAGCCACGGGAATCGGGAACCACGTTGCCATCCCGCACGGCAAGAGTTCCACGGTCAAGAAAAATGGGGTGGCCATTGCCATCTTGAACCACGAAGTGAAGTGGGAATCTCTCGACGACACGGGGGCCAAGGTGGTGGTCCTATTTGATGTTGGTGACGATAGCGAAGGTGCCAAGGAGCACTTAAAGATGTTGTCAATGTTTGCCAAAAAACTGGGGAAAGACTCGGTTATTAAGACTTTACTAGACGCCCAAACCGTCGATGACGTGGTAGCGGCGTTTCAAGACTAGTGAGGAGGATTACATGATGAAAATTGTTGGAGTATCGGCATGTACTGTCGGAATCGCACACACTTACTTAGCACAACAAAAACTGGAAGACGCCGCAAAGAAGGCGGGCGACCAGGTCAAAATTGAAACCCAAGGGACTATTGGGGTGGAAAACAAGTTGACGCAACAAGAAATTGATGATGCTGACATCGTCATTTTGGCGGTGGACGTCAAGATCTCCGGTGAAGAACGCTTCGCCGGCAAGAAGAAGGTTAAGGTTTCCACCGAAGTGGCGATTAAGTCGCCAAACAAGTTGATTGCTAAGCTCCATGAACTAGCAGGCAAGTAGTTCAGTAATCGTGGGAGGATATTATCATGGATAATAGTTTTTGGAAAAAGGCCAACTTTAAGGGCCACCTATTAACTGCCATTTCTTACTTAATTCCAATTGTCTGTGGCGCCGGCTTCATTATCGCCATCGGGATGGCCTTTGGCGGCAAGTCCCAGGACGCCCTGGTAATGGGGAAGTTTACTTTCACCCAGGCGCTGGCCACCCTTGGTGGGAAGGCCCTGGGAATGTTGCCAATGATCATTGCGACGGGGATTGCCTTCTCCATCGCCGGTAAGCCAGGGATTGCTCCCGGGTTCGTCACCGGGTTGGCGGCCATTTCGATCAGCGCCGGCTTTATCGGCGGGATCATCGGTGGTTACATCGCCGGCTGGCTGTCCGTCGCTGTTTTAAAGTACGTGAAGGTTCCTCACTGGGCCAAGGGCTTAATGCCGACATTGATCGTGCCGTTCTTGGCATCGATCGTCAGCGGTCTGATTATGGTTTACATCATCGGTGCTCCGGTGGCCGTCTTTACCAACTGGCTGACGGCCTTCCTGAAGAGCATGAACGGTGCATCTAACCTGGTCTTTGGTGCCGTATTGGGGGCCTTGAGTATCGTCGACTTCGGTGGTCCAATCAACAAGACCGCCTTTGCCTTCGCCCTGACCCTGCAGGCCCAGGGGATCAACGGTCCAGTGACTGCCCTGCAGCTGACCAACACCGCGACCCCAATCGGCTTTGGGTTTGCCTTCTTGGTTGCCAAGATGATCCACAAGCGCATCTACACTGAAGAAGAAATTGAAACGTTGAAGTCAGCCGTCCCAATGGGGGTTGTCAACATCGTTGAAGGATCAATTCCGATTGTCATGAACGACCTGATCCGGGGGATCGTTGCCGCCGGCCTTGGTGGGCTGTGTGAAGGGGCGATCCTGATGACCCTGAACCACGGCCAGGGTGCAACGGTGCCATTCGGTGGCTTCCTGATGCTACCGACGATGGGCAAGTACTGGTGGGTTGGTTTGCTCGCCATTGCGGCCAACGTCTTTGTCACCGGGGTAGTTTACGCGCTGATTAAGAAGAATATTCCGGAAGGCGCTAGTGGCAAGCACGAAGACGACGCCGAAGATGAATCAGATATTGATCTCGACGATATTACCGTCAGTGATTAGGAGGTAGCAGATGTCACGGCAAATTCAATTATCACCGTCACTGATGACGATGAATCTCGACAAATTCAAGGAAGAAATCACGTTTTTAAACGATAAGATAAACTCATACCACATCGATATCATGGACGGGCACTTTGTTCCGAACATCACCCTGTCACCATGGTTTATCGAACAGGTTCGCAAGATTTCGGACGTACCGATGTCGGCCCATTTGATGGTCACCAACCCGACTTTCTGGGTTGACCAGCTGATCAAGGTCAAGTGTGACTGGATCTGCATGCCGGCCGAAGTGGTCAACGGAGTGGCTTTCCGCCTGATTGACCAGATCCACGATGCCGGTCTCAAGGCGGGGATGGTCCTTAATCCAGAAACCAGCATTGATGCCCTCCTGCCATACCTGGACATCCTCGACAAGGTAACGATTATGACCGTCGACCCCGGTTTTGCCGGCCAGCGGTTCTTAACCGAGATGCTGGATAAGATCACCCAGTTGCGCAAGTTGCGTGATGAAAAGGGCTACCACTACGAAATCGAAATGGACGGTTCCACCAACAAGAAGCACTGGAAGATGCTGTCGGAAGCTAATCCCGATATTTACATCATCGGTCACAGCGGCCTGTTTGGTCTAACCGACAACATCGAAAGTTCCTGGAAGCAAATGGTTGCCGAATACGAAGCAGAAACGGGCTTCCAGTTCGACGACGGGGTCTACAAGCACAACTAAGTAGGACCCACTCCTTTAGAATTGAATAATCAAGCAAACACCCCATGGTAACTGCGGTTGCCATGGGGTGTTGTTGTTAAAATAATGGTTCTACACTATTCGGTACTGATGGAGTTTTCATCAGTGCCGTTTTTGTTTATGATGACAATAAAAAAACGGACAACTACCGCACCCTCTAAAACGTGGTAGTTGTCCTCCAGAAAGGAATTTAATCCTTATGATTAATGATACCAGCTTTTTGACCGGAATCAATGACCCGAACTTAAAAATGGACAAAAGTGGCGTCAAAAATACCGGTAATTACAAAGTAATCCATCTAGTTAAGACCGGCACCTGTCGTTGTC
>DHKFJ23503__coassemble_1099_pt1 | contig 12768 bp, 12 predicted proteins | sample DHKFJ23503__metabat2_high_PE_038 | metagenome-assembled genome bin DHKFJ23503 | reverse complement strand
TTTCGTCGACAGAGAAGGATGGTGTTCGTTCGTCATGAAACGGGCACAGCCCCATCAATGACTTACCTGCTGGGCGCAGTTGAACATACTGCCCAATCACGTCAACGATGTTAACTGAGTTGCGAACCTGGTCAATCAGTTCACGAGAAACTTTCGCCATTTTGCTCACCCCTCTCCTCAACAGCAAACAAAGGTCGCCTTCTCTTTTCGAACGCGACCTTTGTCCCTTATCACACATTGCAGATAGTTATCACAATTTTACTCTACTCAACGTTAGAATAGTGTACTACTTAACAATTAATTCGTCAAGGTTACCGAACTCTTCCGTCATGGCAGCAATAATGCTCAACTGGGACAGCCGGTTGTGCTTAACTTCTTCATTCTTGGCCATAATCATGTTTTCTTCAAAGTAGGTACTAATAACTTTGCGCAGCGCCAATAACTCGTCCAGGTGATCCGGTAACGACTGTTCTGGGAACCGCTCTTGCAATTCCTTAGTCTTTTGCCACAGCGTCTTTTCGGACGGGTTTTCAAACTTGCTTTCGTCAACCTGCCAGTCACTTTCCGGCAGGTTCCCCTTCTTGGCCAGACGGACAACCCGCGTTAAGGCTTCAATAGCTTCCTTGAAGTGGTCGTTATCCTTGCGATCGTTGATGGCATCGGCTGCCTCAATGACCGCTGCAATTTCATTCTGTTTAGTATCACAAACTGCATCAACAATATCGTGACGCAGGTGTTCTTCGTGGAAGAGCTGCTTCAACCGGTCGAGGAAGAACGAGCGAACGTCAGCTGCATGCTTAAAGAAGTCCAGCTTGTTGTCGACACCGGCTTCCTTCAAGGCCGTCGTATAAGTGTCAGCCATGTCCATCAATGGCAACTGCCACTGGCGGTCGGCAATAATCCGGACAATCCCAAATGCCGAACGACGAAGGGCATACGGGTCGTTGGAACCACTCGGGATCATCCCGACAGCGAAGAAACTCATAATTGAATCCAGCTTATCAGCAATCGACAAAACCGTTCCCAGCGGCGAGCTTGGTAGTTCACCCTCGGCACTCGTTGGCATGTATTGTTCGGCAATTGCCTTGGCGACATCCTCCTTTTCACCCTGCAGGCGGGCATAAATTTCACCCATCACCCCCTGCAGTTCGGCAAATTCGCCAACCATCTGGGTGGTCAGGTCGAACTTGTAAATTTGACTAGCGCGCCTGAGATCCGCTAACTGAGTGTCGTCAAAGCCAACTTGTTTGCCAATCAGCTGGGCCAGGACGGTGACCCGCGCCAGCTTTTCGGCCATCGAACCGATCTTGTCATGGAAGCTGACCCGTTTCAGCCGGTCAACGTAGTCGGCAATACTGATCTTCTGGTCTTCTTCATAGAAGAACTTGGCGTCTTCCAGACGGGGAACTAGCACTCGTTCATTCCCTTTAATGACGTTGTCCAGGTAGTCAGAATTACCATTGCGGACGGCAATGAAATGTGGCAAGAGCTTACCATCAGCTCCGCGGACACAGAAGAAACGTTGGTTATCCCGCATTGAAGTGATCAGAACTGGTTCCGGTAGGGCCAAGTACTTTTCATCAAAGTCGCCGGCAAAAGCGGTCGGCCACTCAACCAGGTTAACAACTTCTTCGAGTAAATTGTCATCACGGTCAACGGTCCAGGAATGATCATCAGCAATCTTTTTAATCTGGTCGACAATCAACTGCTTACGCTTGCCTTGGCTGGCAATCACAAAGTCGTCCTTCAACGCTGCTTCGTAATCACTAGCCTGCTTGAGATCAATATCGTGACCGAGGAAGTGGTGACCGCGGGTCGTCCGGCAGGTTTCTACATCGAGGATCTTAAACGGCACAACCTGGTCATCTAAGAGTGCAACCAGCCAACGGATTGGCCGCACAAATTCTAGTTGGTGGGTACTCCAGCGCATTTCTGTCGGGAAGTTCATCTTGGTGATGACATCTGGCAGCCCAGTTAACACTTCACTAACCGGCTTACCCGCGATGTGCTTATCAACGAAGACATACGGCACACCCTTCACTTCTTTAAATTTAATATCATCAACGGTTAACCCCTGACCGCGGGTAAAACCAATCGCCGCCTTGGTCCAGTTGCCATCAGCATCCTGGGCAATTTTCTTGGCAGGACCCTTGACGGTTTTGTTAATGTCTGGTTGCTGACCGTCGAGGCCTTCGATCAGAAGGGCCATCCGCCGTGGTGTAGCGAAGGGGGTCATCTTTGCAAAACCAATCCGTGAATCATTGAGGTACTTAGTCACCCGGTCCGCCAACTGTTTGATACTTGGTGAAACCACGTGAGCCGGCATTTCTTCGGTGCCGACTTCCAGTAAAAATGTGTGCTTAGCCATCCTACTTTTCCTCCTTTGCATCGTCTTTCATCAGCTTTTGACGCAACTTTTCGTCCTGGATCAACGGGAAGCCAAGCTTACGACGCTCCTCAACAAACGCCTTTGCCAGGCTGCGAGCCATCCGCCGAATCCGGTCTAAGTAACCGGCCCGTTCGGTAACGGAAACAGCGCCCCGGGCATCCAGGAGGTTGAAGGTGTGGCTGCACTTAAGGACGTAGTCGTACGCCGGGTGAATCAAACCCAGCTTAATCAGCCGGTGAGATTCCTTTTCGTACTGGTCGAAGAAGTTCAACAGCATTTCCTGGTTGCTTTCTTCAAAACTGTACTTGGAATGCTCGTATTCTGGTTCCTTAAAGATATCACCATACTTAACCCCGTCGGCCCACTCCAAGTCGAAGACGGAATCAACATTTTGGATATATTCAGCTAACCGTTCAAGTCCGTAGGTAACTTCTGAAGCAACCGGGTTCATCTGCAGGCCACCAACAACTTGGAAGTAGGTAAACTGGGTGACTTCCATCCCGTCCAGCCAGATTTCCCAGCCAACACCGGCACAACCCATTGACGGGTTTTCCCAGTTATCCTCAACAAAGCGAATGTCGTGTTCCTTTGGCTTGATGCCCAGTTCTTCAAGGCTCCCCAAGTAGAGATCTTGAATATTATCTGGCGACGGCTTCATAATCACCTGGAATTGGTGGTGCTGGTAAAGCCGGTTCGGGTTTTCACCGTAACGACCGTCGGCAGGTCGCCGTGAAGGCTCCACGTAGGCAGCATTCCACGGTTCGGGTCCAATCGCCCGCAAGAAGGTGTATGGACTCATCGTCCCGGCACCCTTTTCCGTGTCGTAGGCCTGCATCAACATACAGCCTTGCTTGGCCCAGTATTGTTCAAGCGTAAAAATAATGTCCTGGACACTCAGTGTCTTTGCCATAAATACCTCTTCCTTTCAAAAAAAGCCCCTGCAACCACTAGACTACACCAGTGATTACAGGGACGAAGATAATTCGCGGTTCCACCCTGCTTTTCCGCAAGAGCGGAACAGCTTGATTTAAACAGCTGTGGGGCGCCCACCCGGCTGCCACACGCGGCTTTCACTCTCCCACGCTCGCTGAAGTCAGCCCACCGGTTAATTCCCCGTCATTGCTGCAGTTATTTTCTTGTGAACGTCATCATCATAGAAAAAAATCTGCTAAAAGTCAATCGTTCTGGCCACCTAATTTTAACTGGGAATCCCAGGTATGCATCTGGTTGATAAAGTTTTTACTCCGCAAATGCAGCCCCACCTGGTGGTCGTAAATCGTGTCGATCAAGCGTTGCAAGCGTCGCTTAATGTAGTCGGAGACCGTAATCGAGCTCACCTTGGTCAAGTCAACGGTCGCCAATAACTGGACGTAACCCGTCGTCCGCTTGTCCAGACGAATCCGGTAAGGGTCCTGGTTAAAATGGTTGCTGCAAAGCATCCCGCCATTTTCTTCGGAATAATTCAGCGGTAAGTCTGACCGTCCGCAGATGACGCAGCGGTCCCAGGTGGGCTGCACACCAAACTGGCCTAGCAGCTGTAATTCCATGGCGTTGACAAGAATCTGTGGATCTAGTCCCCGGTCCATTAAACGCAGTGACGCCTGGACTTGGGAATACCATCGTACCAGCGGCTGACCATCGGAAAAAGCCGCATCGACTAGTTCAAAAAGGTAAGTTGCATAAGCATTAGCCGTTAGGTCGCTAGCAAGATGCTGGTATTGGCTAACCTGGTTGGCCGCAGTCAGCAGGCTGAGCCGGTCGGAATGAATGACCCCCAGGTAGGAACCATAGGAAAAAGGCAAAACGGCAGCAGCCAGCTTGGCTTTCGGCCGCTTAGCGCCACGGACAAGAAACATCAGTGGGCCGGCCTGTCTCGTCAGTATTTTGACAAGCAAGTCGCGCTCACGGTAGTCACGTTGCGACATCACCATTCCATTGAAGGTGCTAACTTTGTTGGCCACGAAGTCCACCTCCTTAGCCGGCTAGTAGTCTTTATTGCGGTAACCGTATTCCTTTAGCAACGAACTCTTATCACGCCACTTGGGAACGACCTTGACCCACAGCTGAAGATAGACGCGGCTCCCTAAGAGGGCCTCAATATCCTTGCGGGCCAGGGTCCCAATCTTTTTCAGCATGGACCCCTTTTTACCAATGATAATCCCTTTTTGTCCAGGACGTTCGACCACGATGTTGGCACTAATCTGAACGTGGTGGTCTTCCTGTTCCTTGATGGAGGTGACGTCGACCGCAACCGAATGTGGTACCTCATCGCGGGTCAAGTGGAAGATCTTTTCCCGGATGATTTCAGCAATGACAAACCGTTCAGGATGGTCACTAACCTGGTCTGCTGGGTAGTACTGCGGCCCAACCGGCATGGCAGCGACCAACGTTTTCAGCAACTGGTCAACATTGTTTCCGTTCAGGGCGGAAACCGGGATGACCCCGGCATACTGGCGACCGCCCTTATAAGATTCCACGATGTCCGGCAGGTCATTTGGATGAACCTGGTCAATCTTGTTCACCACCAGGTAAACCGGCTTGTCAACGTGGTCCAGGACATGGTCAACGATGAATTGGTCTCCCATCCCCCGCTTATCGGCGGCGCTGACAACGTAGAGAACCGCGTCCACCTCACTCAGTGCTGAATACGTTGACCGCTCCATAAAGTCACCCAGTTTGGTCCGCGGTTTAGTGACCCCCGGAGTATCGACAAAGACCAATTGGGCGTTCTTGGTGGTATAGACACCCTGAATCTTATTCCGCGTGGTTTGGGCAACATCACTCATGATCGCCACTTTCTGTCCCACTACCTGGTTAAGCAGTGTCGACTTACCAACATTGGGCCGGCCAATCATGGCCACAAAACCTGAGTGAAAGTCACTGTGATTATTATCTGTCATAAACTACCTCCGCAAAATTTTCCATAACGCCGGGACAAACACTAACAAGCCAACAACCACCGCCAGCCATGACGTCAGCAGTACGATTCCGGCGGCAATATCTTTAATGTGCTTCGCCCCTGTCGAATAGTGGTGGCCAACCAGCAAATCAACCAGTTCTTCGACCGCCGTATTGGCCATCTCGGCAATTAGCACCGCAAACACCACCGCCACAATCCAACACCAGCTGGACAATGATAGGTGTAACAGCAATCCGGCAATGATGACGACCACCGCTGCGAACAAATGAAAGCGAAAATTACGTTCCCGTGAGGCAACGTGGGCGATACCATCCTCGGCATGACGTAGTGCCTGTAAAAAATGACGGTTGCGACTAATTTGCCGCTTATCTGGTGAGGCCATAAGAATCTAAAATCTCCCGTTGCAGTGCAAACATCTTTTTCTCATCAGCACTTTGCTCATGGTCGTAGCCGTTCAAGTGCAGGAATCCGTGGACCACCAGAAAACCGAGTTCACGCTTTGCTGAATGACCGAGAAAGCGCGCCTGTTCCGGAACCTTCTCCAGGCAGATAAACAAATCACCCAGGTTTTCCGGCAGTTCTTCTTGAAGCTCCGCAGGCATTTTAAAATTGCTTTCCGTCCCCTGCTCTTCGGCGGCAAAGCTAATCACGTCGGTGGCCCGATCAACACCGCGGTACTCCTTGTTTAACTGACGAATCTCATCATTTAGAACGAAGGTCAGCGACATCTCTGTATTGGGCGCCAATTTCAGGTAGTCCGCCGCATAAGCCAGCAGGTCGCTAGCCAGCTGCCGCTGTTCGTCAGTCAACAAACCCTTGGTGTGGTCTAGTAAGGTTAAATCCATTATTTCTTCACCTGTTGACCTTCCTGGTTTTCGTAAGCAGTAATGATCCGCGCCACTACCGGGTGACGCACCACGTCATCGGCCGAGAAATGAACAAAGTCGATAGACTTAATGCCGTGCAAAATGTGTTCAGCACTAACTAATCCGCTGGCACTGTGACGCGGGAGGTCGATTTGCGAAACGTCGCCATTGACGACCATCTTAGAGCCAAAACCCAGCCGTGTTAGGAACATCTTCATCTGTGGATTAGTAGTGTTTTGTGCTTCGTCGAGGATGACAAAAGCAGCATCCAGTGTCCGCCCCCGCATGTAGGCCAATGGCGCAATTTCAATTGTCCCCCGTTCGACCAACCGTTCGACGTGGTCGGCTCCCATAATTTCGTTTAAGGCGTCGTAAATTGGCCGCAAGTATGGGTCAACCTTTTCTTTAAGGTCACCAGGCAAAAAGCCCAGGCTTTCGCCGGCTTCAACCGCCGGCCGGGTAAGGATAATCCGTTCGACCTGTCCGCGTTTCAGGGCCGCCACTGCCATGGCCACTGCCAGGTAGGTCTTCCCGGTACCGGCGGGGCCAATGCCAAAGGTGATGTCATTTTCCTTGATGGCCTGGATGTATTGGCGCTGACCAAAGTTTTTCACCCGGATAGCCCGTCCGCGCCGGTCCTTAATGATGGTTTCATTATATAGATCACCAAAGTACTCCAAGGTCCCGCGGTGGGCCATCTTCATCGCACTCACGATGTCAGTACTGCTCAACATAATGCCGGCCTTAATCAACTTAACCAGTTGGTCAATCACATCAACGGTGAGCAGCACGTCGCCCTCTTCGCCACTGATCTTCAAATGGTCACCAAACGGGTTGATAGCTACTGACATTCCTGATTCAAGTAACTCGACGTACTTATCCTGTGTCCCCAACAGGCCAACTTCAACCTGCTGGTCGGGAATCTGATAAGTCCGCTCAAACTTTGCTGGTTGTTTTTCAGTCAAAAAGTAATCCCCTTTAGCTAGTAATCTTGCTTAATTTACTGAAGCAGCGACTTGACAGTCTTGTTAACCAGTTGACCGTCTGCCTGGCCCTTCAGTGCCTTCATGGAAGCCCCCATGACCTTACCGAAGTCCTTCATGCTGCTGGCATTTAACTGCTTAATAATCTCTTCAACCTTGGCCTTGACTTCTTCGTCGGAAAGCTGCTTTGGCAGGTACTTCTCGACAACCTTCATTTCGGCCTGGGTCTTTGCGATCAAGTCATCACGGCCGGCCTTCTTGAATTCAGCCAGCGATTCCTTCCGCTGCTTATATTCACGGTTCAAGACGCCAATTTCTTCGTCAGGAGTCAGATCGTGGCCGACTTCAATTTGTTCGTTTTGAACGGCTGCCTTCAGCATCCGAACAACACTTAAGGTGTCCTTGTCACGGGCCTTCATGGCCTTAATCATGTCTGACTTTAATGTATCTAGCAAACTCACGATATTTCCTCCTTCAAAAAAGCTCCTGTCGAATGCGAAACATTCGTCCAGGAGCTATCCGACTAAACCTTAGTAACGACGGCGACGCTTATTCTTGCGCTTGCGAGCCGCCTCTGATTTCAACTTGCGTTTGACACTTGGCTTTTCGTAGAATTCACGTTTGCGGTATTCGCGGAGCGTCCCGTTGCGTGAAACCGAGCGTTTAAAGCGTCGAAGAGCGTCGTCTAAAGATTCATTCTTACGAACGACAGTTTTTGACATCAGTGATTCCCTCCCTCCGAGCTAAAAATGCGTATTGCCGTGGCTGGGAAACTACCCAGCCTTACCACTACGAGAATAATTATAACTACTGAGTTTTCAAGCGTCAACTACCCAAAAGCTTTTTTTGCTTTTTTTAGCGTTTTGGCTCGTAAAAGTTACCCACAACCGCGGTTGCTTCGGTCATTGAGACAAAGGCATGGGGGTCCGACTTGCCAATCGCGTCACGCAAAGCGTACAACTCGTAGACGGTGACCACGGTAAATAAGATATTTTCGTGACTGTGGCGGTAAACACCTTCCGCATTCCGCACCACCGTAATTCCCCGTCGCAGGTGGTGCTGGATTTCTTTAGCCACCTCATCGGGTTTATCTGTCACAATCATCACCTGCCGAAGCTGTTGGCGGGTGTAAATCAGGTCAATCATCCGGGCGTTGATCACCAGGCCGATGGTTGTGTCAAGGGCGTTGGGCCAGCCGAAAACGAAGCCAGCCGCCATCACGATAAAAATATTGAAGGCAACGTTAATCGTCCCCATTTTCATCGTTGTCTTTCGTTGCATCAAGATGCCGATAATATCAAGACCACCGGTAGAGATGCCATAACGCAGGCACAGCCCGGTGCCACAACCATTCAGGACTGCCCCGAAGATTGAGCAAATCAACGGGTCATTCGTAATCGCTACCGGGTGAAACAAGTGGATCATAATACTTGATAAGCCAACTGCCGTCAACGTAAAGAAAGCAAAACGGTGGCTGATCTTAAACCAGGCAACGATAAAGAGCGGTGAGTTGATCACAAAGAGCATCAAACCAGTCCCGAGATGAACCGGGGCGTGTAACGTCAGCGTAGAAATTAGTTGTGCCAACCCGGTAATCCCAGACGAATAAATATGACCGGGCGTCCAAAAAAGGTTCACGGCGGTGGCAACGAGGACCGCATAAACGATTGCCGTGCCTAGCCGACCAATATAACGGTGACGTTCAATAATTCGCTGAATTTCTTCCATTTCAAATGGTTTCCTCCACTTAACAGTTGAAATTACTAACTAATTAGTCCTTGTCGTCGTCCGGCTTGTCAATCTTCAGGTGCAGTTCGTCCAGCTGTTCCTGGGTCACGGTCCCCGGGGCAGCCGTCAATGGTTCAACCGCCTTAGAGTTCTTCGGGAACGGAATAACATCGCGAATGTTATCGGCATGAGCCAGCAGCATAACATAACGGTCTAATCCGAATGCCAGCCCACCTTCTGGCGGCATCCCCATTTGCAGGGCATGGATCAGGAAGCCAAAGTTTTGTTCGGCCCGTTCCTTGGTAAAGCCGAGGGCCTTGAGGACCTTCTCCTGAACGTCAGGACGGTGGATACGGATGGAGCCACCACCGATTTCATTTCCGTTTAAGATGATGTCGTAACTTTGGGCATGTGCCTTGTGCGGGTCCTCACCGTCTTCCAGGTAGTGCAGGTCTTCTTCGCTCAACATCGTGAACGGGTGGTGAGCTGCAATCCAACGGCCCCGACCTTCATCGTATTCGAACATTGGCCAGTTAACGACCCACAGGTAGTTCCACTTGTTCGGGTCGATCATGCCCATTTCGTTTCCGATCGTTTCCCTCAGCCAGCCCAGGGAATCACAAACAACGTGGAAGCTGTCCGCAACAAAGAGCAGTAAGTCGCCAACGTGTGCTCCCAACCGTTCGTTCAGCTTATCGGCATCATCCCCGATAAACTTGGCAATTGGTCCGGAGTAGCCATCTTCAGTAACCTTGACCCAGGCCAAGCCCTTGGCGTGGAACCGCTTGATGTAGTCTTCAAACTTGCTAATTTGCTTACGGGAGTAATGGTCAGCACCGTTTGGCACACAAATTGCCCGGACAAGCTTGCCAGCCTTAACCGTCCCCGAGAAGACTTTGAATGGAGAATCCTTGACGATGTCAGAAACGTCGGTGATCAGCATCCCGAAACGGGTGTCCGGCTTGTCGGAACCATAACGGTCCATCGCTTCCTGCCATTCCATCCGTGGGAACGGGGTCTGGATGTCGACACCGACGACCTGCTTCATAATCTGCTTAATCAGCCCCTCGGTGACGTCTTGGATGTCCTTGGCCGAAGCAAAGCTCATTTCCGTATCGATCTGGGTAAATTCAGGCTGACGGTCACCACGCAGGTCTTCGTCACGGAAGCAACGAGCCAGTTGGTAGTACTTGTCGACCCCGGCAGCCATCAGCAGCTGCTTAAAGAGTTGCGGTGACTGTGGCAGTGCGTAGAAGTGGCCCGGGTAAACACGTGACGGCACAATGTAGTCACGAGCACCTTCCGGCGTTGACCGGGTTAGATCCGGTGTTTCAACGTCCAAAAAGCCTTGTTGGTCATAGTAATGGTGAACTACCGAAGTGACCTTGCTGCGAATCTTCAGGTAACGCATCATTTCTGGCCGCCGCAGGTCCAGGTAGCGGTACTTCAGCCGGAGGTCCTCACTGGCATCGACACCATCGACGATGGCAAATGGTGGCGTTTGGGACTTGGCCAGGATGTTAATCGCATCAACAACGACTTCCACCTTCCCAGTCTTCATTTCCGGGTTCGGATCCTTCCGCAGGCGAACCTTACCCGAAATTTCAATAACGTATTCACTGCGGCATTCGTCGGCCACCTTGAATGCATCCTCGTTTTCACTTTCGTTAAATACCAGCTGAACAATCCCTTCACGGTCACGGAGGTCAATAAAGACCAGGCCGCCGAGGTTTCGTTGCTTAGCCACCCATCCCTTTAAAACAACGGTTTGACCAACCATCTTTTCGTTAGTCTCACCAGCATAGTTTGTGCGCTTCATCAACAGTGCTCCTTTCAATTATTCGCTGAGCCACAAAAGACCGATTAAAAAAACACCCCTGCTAATGCAAGGGTGCATTGATTGCACGGTACCACCTTGGGTTTACTCATTGATAACGTCAGCAAGACGCTGACGGGGAAAATTCCCGGCCTCCAAAGCGTCGATCCTAGCAGCCACCCGGCAGGCTTTCACCATTCCCTGCTCGCTAACCCGTAGCTTGCCAAGACCTTCTTTTTCATCGGCTCTGACGATTCATTTCGCCCTTTACACTAACCAAGTTTGCCAAAGAAGTCAAGGTCCATTTTTCCTTGTTAGTAGCCTGCCAAAATATCGTCGACCGCCTCACCGTACATTTCACCAAATAAAATTAAATGCATGCACAAGTAGTAAAAACGGTACCAGGAAAGTCGTTCTTCTAAGCCGGCCGCCAGCGGACGGACGCTTTGGTAGCCCTGGTAAAATGCCGGCTCGAATCCGCCAAAAACGGTCGTCATCGCCAGGTCAAATTCGGGATCACCATATAATGCGTCGGGGTCAATTAGCGCCGGGGTCCTATCGGTTAAAAACATGTAGTTACCAGCCCACAAATCGCCGTGCAGCAGGCTCGGTACTATTTGCCGGTCCCGGTAGTAAGCGGAAAAGCCGTCCACCATCTTTTTAAATTGAGACTGTCGCCACTGGCTCCAGGACCCTTTCCGGCTAGCGACAGCAACTTCCGGCATCAAGCGCTGCTGGATGTAAAAATCGACCCAGCTGTCGTTCCAGGAATTATCCTTGGCAATCGCCCCGGTTTGGTGACTGTCGGCAAAGCCAAAGTGCGGGCTGTGTTGTGAATGCATCAAAGCAACCGCCTTGCCTAATTCAAACTGGAATCCACGACCAGCATCCAGCCAGTTCAAAACCAGGAAGGCATCCCCGTTGATCTGCCCCTGGTGAAGCGGCTGCGGCGTGGTGATTACTTTACCGATTGCCTTCAGTCCACTCACTTCGTGGTCAAAGTACGATGCCGGATGGTTAGGCTGAACCTTCATAAAATAACGGGTCCCATCGCGGTCGGTCAACTGGTAGGCATCATTAATGTCGCCACCACTGACCGGCTGGTAGGATGCCAAATTATCGATTGGCAACTGTGTCAACCAGTTCGTTGATAATTGTCCCATGATAATCCATCCTCCTTATTGCTGAGCGAAATAGTTTTTCAATCCCTTCGTCACGTCGCGGGCCACCTTCAGCTGGTAGCTTAATCGTCGAATCTGACGGAAGTCCTTGGTGGTGTTGATATAACCCATCTCACAGAGAACCGCTGGACGGGTATTGTCACGAATCACCAGGAAGTCACCAAAGTCAATCCCCTTGTTGGTCAATGGCAGGTTGCTGTACTGGTGTGAGAGGCAACGAGCGAGTTTCTTAGATGGTCCGTTATGGTAGTAGTAGGTAGTCACCCCACTCGCCTCGTTGCGCGATGGCGACGAGTCGTAGTGGAAACTGATAAAGGCGTCGGCATGAATACTTTCTGCTAGCGCTGGCCGCGGACGTAACCCAACATAGCGATCGTTATCCCGCGTCATAATGACATGGGCACCGTGAAGTCGTAGCTCATCCGCCACCCGGTTAGCCATTTGCAAAGTATAAGTTTTTTCCATGTACTTCGGATTTTTACTGTCCGTGTGGTATTCGGCGCCGGAGTCAGAGCCACCGTGTCCAGCATCGATTACGATGGTAGCTTCCGAAAGACGCGTGACGTTTCTGAGCGGTTTCTTCCGGTTAACCAGCCAACTGGCAACCCAACCATACTGCTTGTCGGTCAGTCGAATCTTGTACCAGTCATTGCGCTCCGCGAGCACGTGATAACGCTTCTTTGCTTGGGTTTGGGCAATGGTATTGTAATCAAGCCCCGGTCCTTGACGGATGTTAATGCCGCCCGTCTTGATTACCACAGTCCGCTGGCGGGTAACACCCCACACAATCCCCAGTGTGAGAATGACAATAATTCCCGCAATCCAAACCGAGCGGTGCGTCTTCCATACGGCGATCAGGCCGATGAACAAGATGCGATGGATGCC
>DHKFJ23503__coassemble_1088_pt1 | contig 12885 bp, 13 predicted proteins | sample DHKFJ23503__metabat2_high_PE_038 | metagenome-assembled genome bin DHKFJ23503 | reverse complement strand
ATGGACTGGCGCGGTAGGTGTCTGGGTTTTAAACGTTGATTGATTAACGTTCAAAACGCCCCCAATAGGCTAGCTTCACGTCGGACCCACGCCCTCTGAACTTACTTTTTCTTGTGGTGGATGCTAAAACGCCAGTTACACTGGTGTTTACCACCCTGATGGCTATCCTTCCGGTGATTATTATGCCGGTTGTAGCCGTGACGGGAATGGTGGCCACGGTACTTGCCGTGGTACCCGTTGCGGTGGTGGTAGTTGCCATGGTTGCGATGCCGCTTCGGTAGTGGCTTTTCTGGTGTGATCTTGACCGGTACCTGGCTAGCATCGTCCTTGGTGATCGTGTTCAACAGGGCCGCTACCAAATCAACGGCGTCATGAGTTTCCAGCAGCTTTTTGGCGGCGTCCTCATACCGCTCGTTTGCTGGCTTGGCGATTAATTCATCAATATCGTTAAAGGCGGAGGCCACTTGACCTCGGAAGGCCTCTTCGGCGGTCGGTGGCTTCAGCGGCAGCATCCGCACTTTCGTTAACTTTTCGATTTCATGAAGGTAGTCCATCTCGTTAGGAGTGACAAAGGTCAACGAGACGCCGTGGTGCCCGGCCCGGCCCGTCCGACCGATCCGGTGAACGTAACTATCCGGGTCCGACGGGATATCGTAGTTATAAACGTGGGTCACGCCCGAAATATCTAGTCCCCGGGCCGCCACGTCGGTAGCCACCAAGATATCAATTTTGCCTTCCTTGAAGCGGTGCATGATCTTGGTCCGCCGCTCCTGAGTCAGGTCACCGTGAATACCGGCAGCGTTGTAACCACGCATAATCAGTCCACGTGATAATTCATCAACCCGGCGTTTGGTCCGGCCAAAGACAATCGTCAAATCTGGATCCTGGACGTCAATCAGGCGGGTCATAATATCGAATTTTTCGTGTTCGCGGGCCCGGACGTAGTACTGGTCAACCAAGTCAGTGGTCAGTTCCTTCGCCTTAATCTTAACCATCCGCGGGTTCTTCATGAATTGCACGCCGATCTTCTTGATTGAATCTGGCATAGTAGCAGAAAAAAGCAGTGTCTGGCGGTCAGCAGGTGTTTCAGCGATAATCGCCTTAATGTCGTCCAAAAAACCCATGTCCAGCATATCGTCTGCTTCATCCAACACAAGGGTCTTCAATATTCCCAGCTTCAGGGTGTGGCGCCGAATGTGGTCCCGTATCCGACCGGGAGTCCCAACAACAATTTGTGGATGACTCTTCAGGCTCCGAATCTGGCGGCGAATATCCGCCCCGCCGTATACGACCTGTACCTTCACGTGGCTATCGCGTCCCAGCCGGAAAAGTTCCTCCTGGGTTTGGATCGCCAGCTCCCGCGTCGGCGAAATAATCAGCGCCTGCAGGCTGGGATCCTTTGTATCAACATGTTCAATAATGGGCAGGCCAAAAGCGGCCGTTTTTCCCGTCCCGGTTTGCGCCTGACCGATAACATCTTCACCTGCCAAAACCATCGGAATGGTCTGTTCCTGGATCGGGGTTGCCTCTTCGTAACCGCTGCGCTTAACAGCTTTCAGCAGGCTTTTGGACAAGCCCAGTTCACTAAATTTCAAAAAATTCCTCCTTGAAAAAATGGCGAATAACCATTTTCAACTCTTTACTCGTTATTTGCAGATTGGGCCGGCATAATCTTAGCCAGGACCTTTTCGAGGTGAATCCCGTGGCTCCCCTTCAGCAAAATGACATCGTCGGCCTTCAGATCGTGATTGAGGTCCGTAATCAGTGGTGCCAGCTGGTCGGCACCGTAATAATGAATTGCGCTAACTGGATAGCCATCCGCCGTCAACCGATCGCGGAGGGCGGCCATTTCAGGGCCAACGAGGTAAACCTCCTGCAGCTTCGTGGGGTTAATAACCTCTGCCAGGCTGGCGTGTAAGTCCTTGGCGGCCTTCCCCAGTTCCAGCATATCGCCCAGTACCGCAATCCGACGACCACCTTCATTGACCGGCACGTCCTGCAGTGTTTCCAGCACATCGCGAGCAGCAGTCGGGTTGGAATTATAAACATCAGAGAGGACCTTTTCACCGGCCGCCCCTGTTAGCCATTCAGCCCGGTTAGCGGTGAGGTTCGGGTGTGCCAACCCCTTCTGCATGTTGTTTGGCCGGACGTGTAACTTGGCCGCGACTGCCAAGGCAGCCAGGGCGTTGCTGACGTTATATTCACCAGTCAGCGGGACGACAAATTCATCATCTGGCCAGGCATTAGTGGTAAAGGTCAGTTTATCAGTGCCCACCTTGACCGCCGTAGCGTAAAGGTCATTCCCCATCTCGCGACCAAATGTGTAAGTTCCCTGCTGGAGGTCCTTCGTCCGTTCGCGCAGCAGTGGTTCGTCACCGTTGTAAATGAGCACCCCGTCTTCTTTCAGGCCGTGGGTGATTTCCATCTTGGCATCAGCGATCCGGTCGCGGGTACCAAAGAATTCAATGTGGGCCTCTCCGATCATCGTAATGACAGCCACGTCCGGGTTGGCCAGCTTGCTGAGTTGGTCTAGTTGCTGGAAGCGGTCCATCCCCATTTCCACAACCACTACTTCGGTATTGGCGTTCATGTTTAACAGGGTCACCGGCACACCAATTTCGTTGTTGAAGTTGGCGTGGGTCTTAATCACGTTGTACTGGGTTGCCAGGATGGAGGCGGTCAGGTCCTTGGTGGTTGTCTTCCCGTTGCTCCCGGTAATAGCCACCACGATCGGGTTGATCTTGTGGACGTAGTACTGGCTCAACTTTTGCAGGGCAGCCAGCGGATCATCGACAACTAAGACCGGATGGTCGGTTGGTACCGGCTGGTGGTCTGCAGCCCACAAAGTAGCTACCGCACCATTATCAAAAGCGCTCGGTACGAAGCGGTGACCATCATTGTTACCTTTGAGGGGAATAAATAACGCGCCTGGTGCCAGGTGACGACTGTCGAATGACACGCTGCTGACAGTAATATCTTCCCACTGGGAAACATCATTTTGCACCTGCAGTGCCTTCGCGATTTCCCTAATCTTCATCTTCATTATTCTTAAATCCTCTTTCAAGCATTAATTTACATCTTCTTTAACCGTGCAATCCGTGCATCTAGCGGCGGGTGGGTATCAAAAAGACCACTGAATCCCCGCCCGTGCGCAGCATTAAGGTGCGGCGAGCTAATATAAAGCGAAGCACATTCGGCGCTGCTCTGCGTCATTGGCTGAGCATGTTTTAACTTTTCCAGGGCAGAAATCAACCCCTGTGGATTACGCGTTAATTCAACTGAACCGGCATCTGCCAGGTATTCCCGGTTTCGCGACAGTGCTAATTGAACTAGGGTAGCAGCCAGTGGAGCGAGCACAATCAACAGGACTGCACCGACCGCTACCAGAACACCACCCGCATCGTCATCATTATCGCGCCGGCCACCGCCAAACCACCAAGCGTGGCTAGCAAAGTTGGCCAGGAAGGTAATGGCACCGGCTAATGCCATGGCAACTGTCTGCAATCTAATGTCGTAGTTTCGGACGTGGCTCATTTCGTGCCCCATCACACCTTCTAGCTCTTCCCGGTTCATTTGCTGAAGTAAGCCGGTCGTAGCAGCCACGGCAGCATGCTGGGGGTCGCTGCCCGTTGCAAAGGCATTCGGGCTGGGGTCTTTAACAATGAAAACCCGTGGCATCGGAACATTAGCGGCAAGCGCCATGTCTTCTACCACGTGGTAAAACTCGGGGGCCTGACTAGCATCGTGCAGCTCCTGGGCATGATTCATCCGCATGACCATGTCTGCCGACTGGCCACCAACAATTGACAGGTAAATCAGTGCCAGAATTGCTGCCACAATCACCCCACCAACAGCGGTGTCAGCAAAAAAGTAGCCGATAGCCGCGCCGACGAGTGCTAAAAGCAAAAAGAAAACGGCAACTACTAGCACCGTTTTTCGTTTGTTTCTGGCAATTTGCTGATACAGCATGAAGCCAAATTCTCCTTTGCTTATTTAGTCGTCAAACGATACCTTCGGAACTTCCCGAGCAGATTCAGGAGCCTTCAGGTAGTCAATAGCCGTAAAGTGGCCCAAGTTAGCGATAATGTTGGAAGGGAACTGCTGAATCTTTGCATTCATGTTTGCTGCGGTGCTGTTGTACAGCTGCCGTGAGTAAGCAATCTTGTTTTCGGTATTCGTCAGTTCTTCCATCAGCTTAGAGTATTCCGTGCTGGCCTTCAGGTCAGGATAATTTTCGGCAACCGCAATTAACGAATGCAGTGCCCCCGTCAGCTGGTTGGCCACGTTCATCTTTTCTTGGTGGTCGCCTGCTGGCACGCCTGCTAACTCACTGCGGAGCTTCGTTACTTGTTCAAAAACACCTTTTTCGTACTTGGAATAACCCTTAACCGTTTCAAGCAGGTTCGGGATTAAGTCATTTCGCCGGGTCAACTGAACGTCAATCTGACTCCACGATTCCTGGACGTGAGTACGCATGGCTACCAATCCGTTGTAGGTCATAACGTACCAAATCACAATGACAGCAATCACAATAATTGCGATAATCCATCCTGTACTCATTCAGTCTTTCCTCCTCAGGATTCCTTATTAGTTTATCTCATTTTTTTATTTTACCAGGTTTGCTGACGAAACACACGATATCTCACCGATTAATGTCAGGAAAAGAGAGATCGTGTACAATATTAGTTAGTAATAGTCGAACAAAGGAGGACGTAGAATGAAAATCTTGTTTGTCTGTCTGGGCAATATTTGCCGGTCGGCGATGGCCGAGGCCATGTTCCGTCAAATGGTTGACCAAGCGGGGCTCAGTTCTCAAATCACCGTTGATTCCGCTGGTACCAGCAGCGAAGAAGAGGGTAATGGTCCCCACCCCGGGGCGCGGCGCTGTCTAGAACACCACCACATCAGTGCTGACGGTCTGGTATCACGCCCGCTTAATCGCGATGACTACTTCAGTGCCGACTACATCGTTGGGATGGATGATATGAATATGGAAGATATCATTTCCCGGGCACCAGAAGGACACCACGCAAAGTTGTGTGGCATTTTTGACCTAGTTCCCGGTCGTAAGGGTGAATCCATTCCCGATCCCTGGTACACCCACCGCTTCGAAGATACCTACAACAGTCTTTCAATCGCCCTGCCAACTTGGTTGGACCAACTCAAAGACGACCTTAATCACTAACTAGAAAACCCAAACCTGCGGTGTCTCGCCGTCGGTTTGGGTTTATTAATTAGCGGCCGTTGGTGTACTTTTCGCTTAACGCTTTTTGAACACTCTTCTGCGCCTGTTTGAATTTCTCAGACTTGATAAAATTACCACGAATCAGTAACCGGTTGGCACCCGTGGCATCACAGGTTACCATCGTAATGATTTTTTGTGGCGTATCGTCCACTACCTGGACGTCAGTTGCCGGAATAAACTTCCGCTGGTAAATCTTGTATTCGTAGACCCGGTTTAAGTCGGTCAGATAGACCTTTTGACCAACTTTAGCGTGGTAGTACAACGGTGAAAACAGGATCTTGCTACCGTTAGCCATATTGTGACCTGCCAACGCATAGTTCCCTTGGCCCATCTTCATGTCCTCACGCATCGTTCCGGCAGCCAGGGCTAGCGTAGTGTTGTCAACCCCCTTAGCAATCGGGACAGACATGTTAATTGACGGGATGGCTACCACCCCAATAATGTTCACCTGCTGCCGGCTGGCTCGCGCTCGTGCAGCTGATTGCAGGTCCAGGTCCTTGACGTTGCTAAAATCATAGCTAGCCTTTTTTTGACTATTCTTCTTAATAGTTTGGGAAGTTAGTTGCGGGCGGTAAGAACCAACAATGTAGTACTTAATTTGTTGATTAAAAATTAAAACTAAACTGACCAATAAGAGGACCACCACTGCGGTCCACCGGAGCCAGCCTCTTCTTTTTTTCATGTTGCTCCCTCATTAGCACAAAACGTCCGTCGGCTAACCAACGGACGTTTTTCATTTTGTAATAACCAGCTACATGCCGGTTAATAGTAATTAACTTTAGTTGTTCTTCAGACCGTACTTCTTGTTGAAACGTTCAACAGCACCGTCGGCCTTAGCAAACTTCTGCTTGCCAGTATAGAACGGGTGTGAGTCGGAAGAAACTTCAACCCGGATCAACGGGTATTCGTTGCCGTCTTCCCACTTGATGGTTTCACTGGAAGTAGCAGTGGAACCGGACAAGAACTTGTAGCCAGTCGATGAGTCTTCAAAAACTACCTGATGGTAATCTGGATGAATTCCTTTTTTCATAATATATTTCTCCTTTGCCATGAATCATTTTGAAACATAGTTTGTCGTTAGTCAACTTTTGTAGAATATCATAGTTTGCCTAATGTTGCAACTCTTCGGCTTAAATTAACCTTCCACGGGTTCGTCCTCGTCGACAATCGATACGTCCGCGTGTAACCGGTTCAGCTTCCAAACAATCCGGTCGTAACCACGGAGAATATTACCGGCCCCGTGGATAACGGTCGTCCCGTCAGCCATTAATCCAGCGATGGTTAGTGCAGCCCCGGCACGGATCTCACCGGCTTCAACATCGGCACCATGCAACTTTTCAGTATGCTCGACGGTGATAATACCGTCATGGTTATGGATGTTCATCCCCATTTTTTGCAACTGGGGGATATGACCAACCCGTTCGGGATAAATCGTATCCTGAATGGTGCTCTTGCCGCTGGCCATCGACATCAATGGGCTCAACGGCTGCTGCAAATCCGTCGCAAAACCAGGATAAGGCATCGTTTTAACGTGGACGCCATGAAGCTTATCGGTCCGTGGTACGAAAATCTTATCGATGTCAATCTGCAGGTCGACACCCATTTCAATCATCTTACTGGTAAATGATTCCAAGTGTTCCGGAATGACGTTGTTGAGCATCACCCCATCACCCATCGCCGCCGCCAGGGACAAGTAAGTCCCCGTTTCAATCCGGTCGGCAATAACCGTATGGGTGTTCATGGACTGCAGCGTTTCGACCCCGTGGATCCGGATTTCGTCAGTCCCGGCACCACGAATTTGGGCACCCATGTTGTTGAGGAAGGTCGATAAGTCGACAATTTCTGGCTCTCGGGCCGCATTTTCAATCACGGTCGTCCCTTCAGCGCGAACGGCCGCCAAAATAGCGTTAATCGTGGCACCAACCGACACCACGTCAAGGAAAATACGGTTACCGTGCAGGCCATCCGGTGCGTCTAAGTGGACCGTTCCCTTATCTTCGGCGACCGTCGCGCCCAGAGCCTTGAAAGCCTTCAGGTGCTGGTCAATTGGCCGCGGACCAATGTCATCGCCACCAGGGAACGTCAACGTTGCCCGGTGGAAGCGCCCCAGCAGTGCTCCCATGAAGTAGTAAGAAGCCCGCAGCGACTTAATCGCCTTGCTTGGCAATTCTGCTTCGACAATCTGAGTCGGATCAATGTCTAACACACCGTGTGAGAACGATGAGGTGACATTCATTGATTGCAGAATGATCATCAGGTTATGAACATCTGAAATGTCAGGAACGGTATCAAAACGGACCGGAGTGTCGGCCAAAATGGCGGCAGGAATAAGTGCAACGGTGCTATTCTTTGCCCCACCGATTGTCACTTCACCCGACAAGCGGTTTCCTCCCTTAATGATCATCTTTTTCATTACTGATATCCTCGTTTCAATTTTTAGTAAACCATTTTAAAACTTATTAAGACTGGAAAAACAGCCAATGAATATCATAAGAAAAAACAGCAGTAATTACAACCGATTCTGGCAATCAATCGAAAAAATTAGGAAACTATTTACCTTCCGCCGCTGCCTTGATAAAGGCCTTGAATAATCCTTCCGGACGATTTGGCCGGGACAGGAATTCAGGGTGGTACTGGGCAGCCACAAAGAACTTCTTCTTTGGCAATTCAACTACTTCAACCAGGTTCCGGTCAGGGTTAATCCCGGAGATAACCAAACCATGGTCTTCCATTTCCTGGCGGAACTTGTTGTTAAATTCGTAACGGTGACGGTGACGCTCGCTAATCATCGTCTTGTTGTCGTAAGCCGCCGCAGCAACCGTTCCCGGAACCAGCTTGCACGGGTAAGCACCCAAACGCTGGGTCCCACCCATATCTTCGACGTCCTCCTGATCGGACATCAGGTCAATGATATTGTGCTTGGTGTTCGGGTTGAACTCAGTGGAGTTAGCATCCTTGTACCCCAGAACGTCACGGGCAAACTCGATGCAGGCCGTTTGCATTCCCAGGCAGATCCCCAGGTATGGCACGTCGTTTTCACGAGCATACTTAATAGCAGTGATCATCCCTTCAACACCACGTGAGCCGAAGCCACCTGGAACCAGGATCCCATCATACTCTCCCAGCTTGTCAGCGACGTTGTCTTCGTTGATCGTTTCGGAGTTAAAGTGGTCAATTTCAACCTTTGCATCAACCGGGTAACCGGCATGGCGCAGGGCTTCATTGACCGAAATATAAGCATCCTGCAGGTTAGTGTACTTGCCGACCATGGCGATCTTGACCGTCTTTGTCAGGTCGTGTTCGATGTGGTGAACCATTTCGGTCCAGTCCCGCATATCTGCTTCTGGAGCATCGATGTTGAAGTGGTCGCAAACTAACTGGTCCAGTCCCTGCTTCTGCAGGTTTAGTGGAATTTCATACAGGGTGTTAACATCCAGTGATTCGATAACCGCCTTTGGGGCAACGTCACAGAAAAGGGCAATCTTCTTACGCATCTCATCGGTAATTGGCTTTTCAGTCCGCACAACCAGGATGTTCGGTTGGATACCCAGACCACGCAGCTCACGGACAGAGTGCTGGGTTGGCTTAGTCTTCATTTCACCAGCTGCCCGTAAGTATGGAACCAGGGTAGCGTGGATGTACAGGACGTTGTCAGCACCGGCTTCCTTCTTCATCTGCCGGATGGCTTCCATGAACGGCTGTGATTCAATATCACCAACCGTCCCCCCGATTTCGGTGATCACTACTTCGGCATCGGTACTTTCACCGGCACGCATAATCTTATCCTTAATCGCGTTGGTAATGTGTGGGATTACCTGAACGGTGTGGCCAAGGTAGTCACCACGACGTTCCTTCTTCAGGACTTCCGAGTAGATCTTCCCGGTCGTCACGTTGGAGTACTTGTTTAAGTCGTTGTCAATAAACCGTTCGTAGTGGCCAAGGTCCAGGTCGGTTTCCGTTCCGTCATTAGTAACGAAGACTTCACCGTGCTGGTAAGGACTCATTGTCCCCGGGTCAACGTTGATGTACGGGTCAAACTTTTGAATGGCCACTTTCAGTCCCCGGTTCTTCAGCAAACGACCTAAGGACGCAGCAACAATCCCCTTGCCCAGTGACGAAACAACACCGCCAGTAACAAAAATATACTTGGTCATCTTGTATCTCCTTTTCTCACGTTCACTACCAACAAAGAAAAAGCTCCCCATTTCAAATGAAACAGGGAGCTTTCTTGACGAGAATTAAGCCTGATTAATCTCAGGCGCCCAAGAAAGATAGTACAGGGCAAAACCTATTTAGTCAAGGCATAATTCAGATTAATTATTCATCATCGTCGTCATCCAGGTCTTCGTCGTTCAGCTCAGAGAGCTGGTCTTCGAGCCCTTCATCCGGCAAGTCGTCATCAGTGTCCGGATTATCTTCATCGTAATCATCGGCACTGTTATCATCATCGTCAGTGTCATCAAGGTCGTCGTCTTCTGGGTCGTCGTTGTCGTAGTCGATCACGTCATCGTCATCGTCCGTCCCGGCCAAGAAGGCATTAACCTTGCGCCGTTTCTTCTTAGGGCGTTCTTCTTCGTCCTCATCATCACCAATCGTAGCTTCGTCGATTGATTCAAATGGATACCATGAACGCAGGCCCCACGTATTGTCACCAAGGGAAATGAAGCTCCCGTCGATGTTCAAGTCGGTATAGAACTGAGAGAGGCGTTCACGAATCTCTTCGTCGCTCTTCCCCATGTACTGTTGGACCTCGTTAGTCAGGTCAACGAATGACATTCCTTCGCCATGCTGTGCAAGAATGGCATGAGCTACTTCAACCATCGACAGTTCAGACTTATCTTGGCCGTCAAAAACCTTCAGATCCAAAATGGTGCACATCCCTTCAAAAAAGTCTAACCTACATCTTACATGATTAACGGTAAAATTGCAATGAAACCTGGTAGGATCCAACCAGCATCCCGGATGAATGGAGGTCATACTCCACCTCAAGACTACCGCGGGCGTCTTCCCAGTCCACCTTCTTTGCCAACCGCTTGGTTATTACCCGTAAATCGATCGGACCGTAAGCCGTTTGGTAGCGGCTAGTCGTGGCTGCGTCTTCGTCAAAGACAAAACGCGTTTCCACGTCCCCCGAACGCAGCAGGTGAACTTGCTGGTCATCTAATCGGAACTGCACTGGTGTCTCAATGCCGTGCTGGTGTTCGGTGTAACGTAAGTAATGCTTATCACCCACCGTTGCCAGCTGGCCGTCTTCTTCAAAGGTAAAGTTAGCTGTTTCACCATCCTGGGTCATCTTCGACAACATCTTTACCTTGACTGGTACAACCTTTTTCATTCATTCTCCTCCTTATAAGCGTCCCTATCTTGCCAAAGGCCATCGTCACTGTCAAGCAGAACGGTCTGTGGTTGGCCTTTTCAGAGTCATTGCTTATAATGATTATTAACGATGAAGAACGGAGGAAAATGATGAGTTTCAACGACGAACAATTAAGGCACGAGAAAGTTTTCCGGGACCCGATTCACGGAACAGTCACGGTCGACAACCAAATCATCCTCGATTTGATCAACAGCCCGGAATTCCAACGTCTCCGACGGGTCAAACAGCTGGGAACCACCAGCCTGGTCTTTCACGGTGCAGAACACTCACGATTTGGACACTGCCTCGGAGTCTACGAAATTACCCGGCGGCTGTGTGCACAGTTTGAACGCAATTACCCCAGCCAGATTGACGGCGACGGTTTATGGGATAACAACGAACGCCCCGTTGCCCTGTGTGCCGCCCTCCTTCACGACCTCGGCCACGGCCCGTATTCTCATACCTTTGAGCACATTTTTAAGACCGACCACGAACTGATTACCCGTCGTTTAATTACCGACCCTTCAACTAACGTCAACAAGATCCTCCGGCGGGTCAGTGACGAGTTTCCGGCCCAGGTGGCGAGCGTTATCAGTCACGAGTACCCAAATAAGCAGGTCGTTTCAATGATCTCCAGTCAGGTTGACGCCGATAGGATGGACTACCTGCAACGTGACGCCTATTACACCGGGACCAACTACGGCAAATTTGATCTCGACCGGGTTTTGCGGGTCATGCAACCCACTAAAGACGGGATCGCCTTCAAGATGTCCGGAATGCACGCGGTTGAAGACTACATCATCAGCCGGCTGCAGATGTATTTACAAGTTTACTTCCACCCGGTCACCAGGTCATTAGAGGTCATCCTCGACCACTTGCTAAATCGGGCACACTGGATGTGCAACCATCCCGACCAGCAGCGCGAGGCCTTTAATCCAGAATTATTAATGCCGTTTTTCCGTAACAAGTTCAACTTAAGTGACTACCTCGCCCTCGACGATGGGACCCTGACGACCTACTTCACCCAGTGGAAACACTCGCGTGATACCATCTTAGCCGACCTGGCCCACCGCTTCTTGGACCGGCGCCCACTCAAATCAGCGGAATACGATGACCAGACTGCCAAACTGCTGCCAGAGTTGCGCAAACTCATCCAGGCTTCGGGCTTCAACAGTGCCTATTACACGGCGACTAACGCTTCCTATAAGTTACCTTACGATACTTACCATCCACGGACTGCCCAGCCACAAACGCAAATTGAGCTCATCCAACCGGATGGTGAATTGGTAGAATTATCAACCGTTTCCACCCTGGTCAAAAGTGTTTCTGGCAAGGAAGCCGGCGACCAACGTTTCTTCTTCCCGAAGGAAATGCTCTCCACGTCGAACGACCTGGAACTCTTTGCCCCTTACTACGAGGAATTCCAAAGTCACATTAAAAACAATCACGTTTGTTAAGAGTGGACACAAGAAACGGGCCGCAGCATCCTGCTGCGACCCGCTTTTTTATTTGAGCTAATCAGTTACATTGCTGACGTTTTGGGTCTGCGGATTGTAATCAAAGATCCCAACTAAGTTTGAAACGGTGTGGTCATCATTATCCTGACGAACTTCGTAGCGGTAAACACCGTTGGTATGGCTCTGGGTAATGATCTGGTAGTGACTGTCATTAAAGCCCATTTGGTTGGCAAAGGCAATTACAGCCCGGTCATTGGCACTGCGGTTAGCAGCGGCCTGGGACTGTGTTGGTCCACCGGTCTGTTGTTGAACTGCTCGTGCGTGAAGAGCCTTCGTCGCTGATTGCAGCGTATCATTGTTAGACTGTGTGGTCTTGGTTGACTCGGCTGCTTGGCTGTACTGCTGGTTGGAATAAGCATCTTGAGCCCGCAGGTAGTGCCGCAGGTCCGCCTTTAAATCCTTAACTTTTTGCGAAGGTGAATGGACATCATTTAAGCGGTCCAGCGCCGTCTGGTAACGTCCTTCCTTAATAAATCTCTTAGCATCTTTAATCGCCTTAGCAGAAGGACTCAGCTCCTGATTAGCAGATGAACTGCTACTGGACGATGACGAAGTCGTTGTTGCCTGGTGACCACAGCCAACTAGCATCGTTCCCATCAACAAAACCGCTAAGCCACTGGCAAGTCGCCGACTATTCTTTTTCATAATGAAACCCTCCCTTACCTATCGACTTTATTTTACCAATTTTCGGCCGTCAATTACCAATTAAACCGCTATCTTAACAATTACTTTAGTTACTAGACCAATATAATTCTTTGGCAAATACT
>DHKFJ23503__coassemble_1063_pt1 | contig 13119 bp, 14 predicted proteins | sample DHKFJ23503__metabat2_high_PE_038 | metagenome-assembled genome bin DHKFJ23503 | reverse complement strand
GCAGCAGAAAAATTTATTTCTCGCCAGCAATAATAATCTTTTATCTCCAAAAATGAAAGCGGTTCAGACCAAAACGGCTAATGGTCTATGCCACGACCTAAATTGGCTCTAGGTTTCTCGACTGATAAAACCTGATTGGTTCAATTTTTTTGCTCATGTTTACACAAAAATAATCTTAATGATAAATTAAACACAATGGCTTTGCTTTTCGCGCCCGTAAATGATACAACTAAAGATGTAAGCCTTTACCGGCTGGAATTCGTATAAAGGAGGTAAGCCCTTTGGCAACACCTGATATTGTTTTAACCCGTATCGATAACCGATTGGTCCATGGCCAGGTTGGTGTGGTTTGGACATCAGCTTTGGGAATCAACTTAATCCTGGTGGCCAATGATGAAGTCGCCAATGACGAACTGCAGCAAGAATTAATGGCTGCCACCGCCGAGACTTCCGATGTTGGCATCCGTTTCTGGACGATCGACAAGACGATTAAGACCATCCACAAGGCTAGTCCACGTCAGCACATTTTCCTGGTTGTTCGCAACCCACAAGATGCCCTGCGGCTAGTTGAAGGCGGTGTCCCAATCAAGAAGATCAACGTTGGCAACATGCACTTTACTGAAGGCAAGGAAGCCATCAGCAAGAAGGTCTACGTTGACCAGAATGACCGGGATACGTTCAACAAGCTAGTTGATGATGGTATTGATGTCTTCATCCAGGACGTTCCTGATTCATCCAAGAAGGAAATCACCAAGCTCTAATTCTTTATTTTTTCGTTGCTATTATTTTAGGAGATGAAATCATGTCTATTTCGCTAGCACAAGGGATCTGGATCTCAGTGTTTGCGATCATCGCCGGCATCGACTTTTGGTTGGAAGGTTTCTACATTTTCCGGCCAATCATCGTTTGTACCGTCGTTGGTGCAATTCTAGGCGACCTTAAGTTGGGGTTGGTCGCCGGGGGGTTAACTGAACTCGTTTTCGCTGGTTTAACCCCTGTTGGTGGGACTCAGCCGCCTAACCCTGTTATGGCAGGGATTATGACCGTTGTCTTGGCTTACACGACCGGTCATTCACCGGCTACTGCCATCGGTTTATCACTGCCGTTCTCAATTCTGACGCAATATATCATTTTGTTCTACTACTCAGCATTTTCTGTTTTCGCCAAGAAGTTTGACGAATATGCTGAAAAACTGGAGTTAAATAAGTTCCGCAACCTGGCCTACGGGTTGACGCTGCTAGTTGGTTTAACCTACGGTGTGCTTTCATTCCTGTGTGTCTACGCTGCCCAAAAGCCAATGAGTCAATTCGTTAACTCCTTCCCTGGATGGCTCAGTCACGGGTTCACCATTGCCGGGGGCATGCTCCCAGCCGTTGGGTTCGCCATTCTGCTGCAGACCATGCTGAAGGGTCGCTACGTTCCGTACCTGCTGCTCGGATTCACCGCTGCCTGCTTCATCAAGTTTGGTAACTTGATGCCAGTTGCCGTTATCGGTGGCTGCCTGGCCGCAATTGAATATTACCAGGCTATCCGGAACCGGAAGATTAAGAACGAATTGAAGGAAATTCGTGAAAACCAAGCTGATGGAGGTGACAGTGATGGCATCTAATGACCAAAAACAACAAACAACGCCAAAGCGTCACAAGCTGTCACACTCTGATGTGACGAAGCTGGCTCTTCGTTCACTGCTTAACCAGTCAGCCTTCAACTATGAACTGATGCAGGGTGACGGTTACGCCCTCAGTATGATTCCAGCACTGAAGAAGATTTATGGTGACGATAAGAAGGGCCTCAGTGAAGCCATTAAGGCTAACATGGCCTTCATCAACACTAACAACTACGCGGCTCCACTGCTGCTTGGGTTGGAAGCGTCACTGGAAGAAAACGGTGCACCGCGGTCCACGATCGATGGTCTGCGGATCGCCCTCTTCGGTCCATTAGCCGGGATTGGTGACTCCATTACCTGGTTCACGATTTTGCCGATTGTTGCCGGGATTGCTGCTTCCTTTGCTAAGCAGGGCAGCCTGATCGGACCAATTATCTTCCTGGCTGTTTACATCGCATTGTTCTTTGCCCGGATTCCGATTGCCCACTTGGGTTACTCCGTCGGGACAAAGTCAATTGCCAGTATCCGGGCTAACTCCGGAATCGTTTCACATGCGGCTAGTGTCCTCGGTTGTACCGTTATTGGCGGGCTGATTGCCACTTACGTTACGATGACTGTTAAGCTGAAGATTCCGGTTACTGCGACCCACTCGATTTCCCTGCAAAAGGAATTCTTGGATCACATCTTCCCGAACATCCTGCCGCTGGGATACACATTCCTGCTCTACTGGTTGATTAAGAAGAAGCATGTCAGTGCTTTGTGGTTGATCATCATCACCTTCATTGTTGCACTGGTTTGCGCTTGGCTGGGGGTTCTTTAATTCATGCAGATTATTGTTAGTGGTCACGGTCACTTTGCAACTGGTCTTCAATCGAATATCAAGTTGCTGGCCGGGGACCTACCTGGATTATCATTTGTTGACTTCACGGGTGAAATGGACGAACAGCAACTGGCTGCTAAGTTCACTTCATTGCTGGAAAAAGATGACCAGGCATTGTTCTTCTGTGACCTGTTAGGTGGGACGCCTTACAAGCAAGCCGTCCTCCTCACCCGTAATTTTCCACAAATTGCCATCGTGGCCGGTTGTAATGTCGGTTCTCTCTTGGAAATTTGTGTGGCGGGTGACTGGCAAAAAGAATCACCAACAGCACTTGGTGAAAAGTTCGTCATCGTTAGCCAACAGGCCACCAAAATGTTCCATCACCGTCACGTTCAAACTGAACCGGAAGATGGCGACGGAATCTAAGCAATTGAATAGCTGAAACAACAAATCCCGACTTGCAATGCAAGCCGGGATTTTATTATTGACCCTCAATCAACTAATTATTCTTCATCATCGCTCTGGGAAGCACCGGTTGAGCCATCGGCCTCGTCGTCATCCCCAGACTGTGAAGCGCTAGTTTCACCATCTTCGGATGCTCCGGTGGAAGCATCTGAGGAACCAGTTGCCGCATCATCAGCCGCTGTTACTGGTTCTCTAGGTTGGCCCCAGGTTCCCTTGTTGTAAAGGTCGATGATTTGGTCAACCTTTTGACTAACTTCCATCGTCCCCAGGTAGTGACCATCGATATCACGAATGGCAACATACCAGGTCATAATCCGGTGACCACGGTCCATGTAAGCTGATGGCACAACATCGGCAATCCCCTTGCGCAGACTGTCAATCACCTGTTGGGCATGGGCCAATGCCTTTGGAGGGTGGCATTCAGAGATCGGTTCACTCAGTTGACGGACGTTACGCTCATTAATCCGGTCGCCATCGTGGGTGTACCAAACAAAGTTATCATCAGCGTCAACTAAGTCCAGTTCTACTGGCAGAGCTTCAAAGATCTGCTGCATTTCCTTCAAACTCAGTCGGCCAGTCGGAAAACTGACGTATGCGTTGTCAACAAACGGTTCCTTCTTCGCCATAAGTTCATCCTCCTTGGTTTGCCCATTCACCATCTCAGCAAAGTGAACAAACGACATAAATGCATGTTCTAAGTTATCAACATCATCCTGGTTGGTTAGTAATCCATGCTTATCAAAGACCTTCATGGCATTACCGATCAACACCTCATGACCCGGCATAATTGCTGCGTCGCAGTCGGGAGCCATCAGGATCTGCCGCATTTGAATCTGCGCCCGTGATGATGCCTGTTTACCGTACGAAACACCAACAATCATTGCCGGCTTATGAACCAGGACGTCACAGTGGTAAGTCAGCCACTCGATAGCACTTTTTTCGACTGCCGGAATTGCATGGTCGTACTCCGGCGTTGAAAAGATCAACCCGTCGCTGAGGCGAATCTGCTGCTTCAACCGCCAAACCGCTTCTTGATCCTCGTTAGGAACGTCCTTGGCAAATGGTGGCAGGTCCCCAATTTCAATGACCTCGATATCAGCAGCCTGTTTAAAATGCTTCTTCATGAAATACAGAAGCTTCCGGTTGTAAGAAAGTTTAGCATTGGTCCCTACAATTGCCGCTAACTTCATTCTGTTGCCTCCTTTTCTGCCCGGTTAACTACGTTCGCAAAGTCCCCAAACTCACGAACACACTGTTCCAGGAACTTCACTGTCCCCTCATCCTTTAAGTCACCCTGCTCATCAAAGGCGTCCCGGCAGTTGCCCAGGAAAAACTCCTCACCGGAGAAGACAAAGGCCTGAATTCCCGGCGAAAGTAGGATATCCCTTAGGTGAATTTGCGAGCGAGCCGAGCCCTGGACGTGAGTAGACGCACCGACCAGCATCACCGGCTTGTGGTGAAGCGGGTGAACGCTCGTGGATAACCATTCCATGACGCTCTTGAGTGCTGAGGTCACGGAGTGGTTATATTCCGGACTGGCAATGATGACGGCATCGGCCGCATCGATCTGGTCACTAAGGTCCTTTAGACTGTCGGGCAATGAGTCGTCCTCGTTAAACAGCGGTAAACCGCGGACACTAAAAACGGACATCTTAAGGTCAGGGAAATGCTTTTTCATGTAGTTCAGCAGCATCAAGTTATAGGATTGTGGTGCGCTGGACCCACCAATGGCGACAACTTTCAAGTCTTTATACCCCTTTCAAGTACCACTACCAAAGTAAAATGTTTATCTGCTATTTATTATACAACGTTGTCTTCGCCAGATCATTGAGATCAAGGCGTTGTTAAACGATTTACTCTGCCTTTTATACTGTTTATGTTAAGATATGTGAGTTAGCAAAATACCGGTTAGTCCGTTTGAAGTTAAAATGGAGAAAAATATGAAAAAACAACGTCATTTCCATCGTCATTCTAATCACCGGTCACAGACAAATACCCCTGTTGCAGCCGTCGGCGACCACGCCCCATTAACCATCCGCAAGCTCGGTGTAAATGGCCAAGGAATTGGTTATTTTAAACACAAAGTCTGCTTTGTCCCTGGCGCGCTGCCCGGTGAAGTCGTGGTGGCCACAATCACAAAGGTTCATCCCCGCTACCTCGAGGGCAAGATTCATCGTCTCCGTCAGACCAGTAAATACCGCGTGGAACCGCGCGATAGCTATGCTGGGGTAGCTGGCGGATTTGAACTGGAAGACCTCGCTTACGACCAGCAATTAAAGTTCAAACGTGAAGTAGTCTTGTCGGCGCTCGGTAAATACAAGCCCCACGCCTACAAAAAATTTGACGTCCGGCCCACCATTGCCTCGCCGAAACAGTATGGTTACCGTAACAAGGCACAGTTCCAGGTTCGGCTGGTTGACGGTCACGTCGCCGCTGGGTTATATAAGGCCAATAGCCATGACCTGGTGGACATGCGCGAGTGTGCCGTCCAAATGCCAGCCACGATGAAGGTCGTCCGGACGGTCGTTAAGTTGATTGAAGAACTCCAAATTCCCGTTTACAACGAGGAAACACAGAGTGGGATTATCAAGACCCTCGTCGTCCGTGAAGCAAAGGAAAGTGGCCAGTGCCAGCTCACCTTTGTCACTAATACCCCGAAGTTAATCCATAAACACCAATTGCTGGATGCTATTGCTAGTCAGCTGCCTGAAGTTATTTCAGTGATGCAGAATGTTAACCCAGGTGACACCCCACTAATTTGGGGCGACCAGATGATCCACCTCGCTGGCAACCAGTACCTCACTGAATCGTTGATGGGCCTTGACTTCCAGCTGTCGGCCCGGTCTTTCTTACAGCTCAATCCCTACCAAACCGAAACGCTGTACGAAGAGGCGTCCAAGGCACTATCATTGAATAACAACGACGTCCTGATTGATGCCTATGCCGGGGTCGGAACGATCGGTTTATCGCTGGCCAGTCGGGTCAAAGAGGTTTACGGGATGGAAACCATCCCTGAAGCGGTCAGCGATGCCAATGCCAATGCTAAGTTAAACGGCATCACTAATGCCCACTACGAGGTTGGTTCCGCGGAAGACCTCCTGCCACAGTGGCAAGCAGCTGGTCGCCAGTTTAATGCCCTGGTAGTTGATCCGCCACGAACAGGACTCGACCGACAATTAATCGCCACCATCATGAAAGTAAAACCGGAAAAGTTTGCCTATGTCTCTTGCGATATGGCAACGCTGGCTCGTGACCTGACGCAACTAACCCGCCAATACCGGGTCGAATACATTCAACCGGTTGACATGATGCCACAAACTCCGCGGTGTGAGGCGGTCGTCAAGCTTACTCGCCGTTGATCATTCCGTTATGATCCACTCTTTTGATATGTTACAATGATTACCGATTAAAAGGAGGTTCACCCATGCAAAACCCATTCAATAACCAGGATCAAAACGACCCCAATAACCCCTTAAACCAGCTGCCGATTCCTCCTAATTACGCTAAGATTCGAAACCAGCAGGGCGAGGTGCGCATCGCTAAGGTCGGCATTTCCTGGACCACCTTCTTCTTTGGTCCGCTACCAGCCCTCTTCCGCGGCGACTGGTACAACTTTGCCCTGATGATGGTATGGGATTTGATCTATGTTCTCGGTGCACAAATGTTTCGACTGGGAGCAATCGCCTCGTACCCGTGGCCAGGGATGGTCTTTACGCTGATTTACAACATGATGTACTTCCGTCACTTGATTGGAGCAAAAGACTTCTACGCCGCCGATGCCCGTTCCGAAAAGCTGCTTGAGAATGCCCGTTACCTGTCGCACAATTACAAGAAGCACTTCGGTGACGATGACGACAACAACGATAGTAACAACTTTTTCAACTAAAAAACGTGTCCATTTTTTGGACACGTTTTTTTAGTTGCCTTAGTCACGGCGAAGCTGCAATCGCTTGCTACAGAAGTAGGATAACCACAGGGTAAACAGCAGCCAGAGGGCAAAGATAACCCAACCGAGAACTGATAAACCAACCAGTCCTAACTTACTGAGACTAACGAAAAAGTTACTCCAAAAGCTTTGGCTGCGAATCATCAGCTGGGCTAATAGCATCACCAGTGCAACAAAACCCGCAATGAGTGCACAAACCAGGATGATCTTTCCCCGCCGGTTAAACAAGGCCAACATCGATCCCAAGGCGTTAAAGCTGAGGGCAAAGAAGATAATGCCCGCCAACGAATACCACGGGGTAGTCATTGCATGGTGGTCTAAACCGCTACTTGCTAAGCCAGACAGGACCCAAATAACCAAGGTGGCAATGGTTAAAATCGCCAGTGTCGCCAGGTGCGCTTTCCACATTGTTCCACGTGAAACGCCACCGTGAATTGCCACCTTAAATTCGGAATACTGGGCAATGAAGGCGTAAGCAAAGGTTGTAATAATCATGACCCCTTCGATCGTGTTTAAGAGTTGAACGCCAAGTGCAGCCCAACCGCCGGCGGCCCCTTCAATACTGAATCCGTGCGTGAAGAGCCCAATCACGACAAAGAGCAAGTCAAAGCCGATCAACCAGATCAGAAACCATTTGATGAAAGTGCCCCAACTAATTAGGTTGTAGGTCACTAATGACTTTGTTTTACGCATTTTCAATCCCCCGATCGTGAGTCAAGTACATAAAGAGGTGTTGCAGGTCGTAGTGTTCCACCTTGACGGTATCCGGAATTGCTCGCTGGTCATTGAGTTGACCAAAGACATAATCATATTTGATGTTCGCCAAGGTTCGGCTGTGAATGACGTTCAAGCCCTGGGTATAGCCACTAACTGCCTTTTGCGGCCCAGACACCAGGAAGCTCTGGTCAAGTAGGTGCTCGGTGGTATCATCAACGATAATTTTGCCTTTGTCCAGGGTCAGGACGTGTTCCACTATTTGATCAATTTCTTCAATCAAATGGGTCGAGATCACAAAAGTCCGTGGCCGGTTTTCATAACTTTTCAGTAGTTCCTGGTAGAACATATCGCGGTGGTTAGCGTCCAGGCCGAGGACGGGTTCATCGAGGAACACGTAATCCACTGGCAGACAGAGTGCCAACACCAACTTTGCTAGTGTCTTCTGACCGGTCGACAACTTGAAGTAAGCCACGTCTAGCGAAAGGCCAAACTCGTTAACTAGTTTTTGTGCTGTTTGCCAATCAAAACCACCGTACAAGGCCTCATTACTTTGAAAAATGTTTTTCAGTTTCAGGTAACGCTGGAACATCACGTTGTCCAATGCCGACTCACTGCTCATCAAATACATTTTTCCCAGCAGGTCATCATTATCGTTAATCTTCTTGCCGCCCATTTTCACACTACCGCTGTTGGCACGGAGGGCATCGATCATGATCGACATTAAAGTCGACTTTCCGGCCCCGTTTCTTCCTAGCAGCGCATAAATTTTGTTAGGTGCCAATTCAAAGCTCACGTCAGCTAAAACCTGTTTCCTGCCAAAATGCTTTGATACGTGATCAATCTTCATTATGTCCATTCTCTTCGTACCCCCTCTTAATTAATTCGATTAACCGTTGTTCGCTCAGGTTCAATTTTTGCGCCTCATCGACCACGTTTTCGACGTATTCTTCATAGAATGTCTGACGCCGTTCCTCAACAATCTGGTCGTGGGCTCCTTTGACAACAAAGGTTCCTAACCCCCGCCGCTTTTCAAGCAAACCCGCGTTGACGAGCAGGTTCATCCCCTTCAAAACGGTTGCCGGGTTCACATGCAATTCACGGGATAATTCATTGGTTGACGGAATTCGCTCCTCTTCCTTTAGTCCACCAGTAAAAATCATTTCTTCTAACTGTGCCGCGATCTGCCGATAGATTGGCGAAGCTTGGTCAAAACTAAAATGCATTTACCCCTCTCCTCGCTTAATTAGTTAATTACTTATGTAACTAACTGTATCACATTTGCTATCCATGTCAAATAAAAAAACACCAGCCCGCATCTTTGCGAGCTGGTGTTAATCCATTTCAGCTAACTAATGAGCGTCGGACCAAGCTTGCGGGTCCTTGCGCCAAGCATGAAGCGACTGTAATTCATCACTGGAAATCAGGTGCTGTTCTTCAGCCGTCTCAATTAATTTCGTGTAATTGGTGACTGAGTGGTAAGTCAGCCCGGCAGCTTTGAAGTTTTCATCCGCAGCTGGCAGTTGGTAAGTGAAGACGGAGACCACCCCGATAACTTCCCCACCTTCCTTTTGAACGGCATCAACCACCCTCAGGACGGAACCACCGGTGGAAATCAGGTCATCAATCACGACGACCTTCTGCCCGTTCTTCATCGCCCCTTCAAGTTGCTTACCACGACCATGGTCCTTCGGTTTAGAACGAACATAGATCAACGGTAGGTTGAGTTCTTCGGCGACCCAGGAAGCGTGCGGAATCCCGGCTGTAGCAGTCCCGGCAATTACTTCCGCGTCAGGGAAATACTTGTTGATCAGCGCCGCCATACCGTGGAAGATGTGTTGCCGCGTTTCCGGGTAGGAAATGGTGAGCCGGTTATCCGTGTAAATAGGAGAATGCAGTCCACTAGCCCAGGTAAAGGGCTTGCTTGGCTGAAGAGTGACCGCCTTAATCTTCAATAGGTCAGCCGCCACGTCCCTGGCCGCTTGCTCGTGGTTAGCTACTGCTACATCAACTCCCGCTGGTGTCTCCGGCTGATCACCGGCAAGGAACTGCTCGCGAATTTGCTGATAGGCGGCAACTGGGTCTGCTGCCCTGGTAATCGGCCGGCCCACCACGATGCTATTACTGCCGAGCTGGTGTGCTTCCGCAGGGGTAACTACCCGCTTTTGGTCATCATTACTATTCTGCTTTGGTCGAATCCCGGGAGTGATGCAGAGGAAGTCATCGCTAACGACCTTGCGAATTGCCTGGACTTCCTTGGCAGAGCAAATTACTCCGGCTAAATCACACCGGTCGGCCAAGCGAGCATAACTTTGGACCGATTCGATCAGGCTGAGGTCAACGTGCTGTTCGTTGTGAAGGATTTGATCGTCAATTGAAGTCAGTTGAGTAATCGCCAGCAGGTTGGGGGCTTTCACGCCGGCCTGCTTGGCCCCTTCCTGCAGTCCGGCTAAACCGGCTTTCAGCATCTCGCTGCCGCCGGCTGCCTGGATAGTGGTGAAGGCGACCCCGAGCTTACCGACGGCGACCATTGCCCGCTTAACAGTGTTTGGAATGTCATGGAGTTTGAGGTCGAGGAAAACCGCAAAGCCCCGGGATTGGGCCTCACGAATGATTGCCGGGCCGTACCCGTAATACAGTTCCATCCCGATCTTGACGATGGGACGGGTCTGCGGGTCAACCGCTAGTTTATCAAACAGGGCAGTGGCTTCTTCTTTAGTTGCAACATCGATCGCAACGATTGGTTCAAAACGACGCATTAGAACTTTACCTCCCATAAGTCAGTCAGCTTGTTAATACCGTAGTGATCCATTACTACCGGCAAGTCCGCAATGATCTTCGGGCAGGCCAGCGTGTCATGGAAGCTAGCAGAACCAACTTCAACAGCGTTGGCACCCGCCATCATCATTTCCAGGACGTCCTCGGCACTTTCGACTCCGCCAACACCGATGATTGGAATGTCGGAAACGGCCCGCACCTGGTGAATCATCCGCAGGGCAATCGGCTTAATGGCGTGTCCGGACAGACCACCGGTAACGTTACTCAGCATTGGCTTGCGCGTCTGCAGGTTAATGGCTAGACCGGTCAAGGTGTTAATCATCGTCAACCCGGCAGCCCCGCCACGTTCGGCCGCCTGGGCAATCGGGACTATGTTGGTGATATTTGGTGTCAGCTTGACGTAGAGCGGTACCTTGCTGACCGCCACGCAGGCGCGAGTCAGCCGTTCGACTACTTCAGGGTCGGTCCCCATCGCCAGGCCACCATGCTTGACGTTCGGGCAGGAAACGTTGAGTTCGATTGCATTCACGAATGGTGACTGGCTCATCTTGTTGACGACTTCGACGTACTCTTCTTCGCTAAAACCAGCCGCACTACCAATAATCGGCAGGTTGGGATAGTTGACACCTAGCCACGGCAGTTTTTCGGAAACGACGTTGTCGACTCCGACGTTATTAAGCCCGTTAGCGTTTAACCAGCCGGCCGTAGTTTCACAAGTCCGCGGTTTGGGATTTCCCTTTCGCGGCTTGGCCGTTGTCGACTTGATCACCAGCGAACCAAGTAAGTTAAGGTTATATTGCTTGGCAATCTCCTGCCCATACCAGCAGCAACCGCTGGATGGGATTACCGGGTTCTTCAACTTAAGTCCTGGCAGTTCCACTGCTAACCGTTCTTTTTGCATTTTTGTCGTCCTTTCCATGCCTTTTGCCCACACAAAAACACCAGTCCACCCCTGGGTAAACTGATGTCAATAACGCGCACCGTTTTGCCCTCTCTGGGGTCATTTAAATGGTCTTGCTAATTATTCAATTGAGATTCCTTCGTGGCCGTCATATTCCTCGACCGCCACGTGAACCGTTTCGTTGGTTGACGTTGGAATGTTCTTACCAACAAAGTCTGGCCGAATTGGCAACTCACGGTGCCCACGGTCAACCAGGACCGCCAGGGAAATCCGCTTTGGCCGGCCAATATCCATCAAGGCATCCAACGCTGCCCGCACTGTCCGCCCGGTGAATAAGACGTCATCCACTAGAATCACGTGTTTGTCGGTAATATCAACGTCCAGCGACGTCGTCTTCACTTCCGGTTCCTGCCGGTGGTCCGGACGGTGACGGTCATCCCGGTAAAGGGTGATGTCCAGGGAAGCAACGGGGACCGTGACGTCCTCCAGCTGCTTCATCCGACTAGCCAAACGCTTGGCAAGGTAAACACCACGCGTTTTAATCCCAACAAAGACGAGGTTCTCAACCCCTTTGTTTTGTTCAATGATTTCATAAGTAATCCGCGTCAACGCCCGCTGCATACTAGAACCATCAACAATCTCATGGGCCATGCTCGTTCACTCCTCCTTAATAAAAAAACACCCTCCAGTTACTGCTGGAAGGTGGGTAATTCTTACGTTTAAGCATCCTTCTAGCCTCACTGGACTAATTTAAAGGTTTGATTAGTCTAAGTGTAAGCGGGAAGGATGGGAAAGTCAACTAACTATTTTTTCCAAGCATCATGAAGGATGATTGTCTGATCACGGTCTGGACCAACTGAAACAGTGGCCAGTGGAGTCCGTGACAACTCACTAATCCGCTTCAGGTAGTTTTGAGCGTTGGCCGGGAGATCGTCCCAACTCTTGGCATTAGTGATGTCTTCGTTCCACCCCGGCAGTTCTTCGTATACCGGCTTGCAACGCTGCAGTTCACTCAGGCTGGCCGGGTAGTAGTCAATCTGCTTGCCATCCAATTCATAGGCGGTACAGATCTTGACGGTCTTGAAGCCGGAAAGGACGTCAAGCAGGTTCAAGCTGAGGTAAGTCAGGCCGTCAGCCCGCCAAGCATGACGCATCGCCACGGAGTCAAACCAGCCAACCCGCCGTGGCCGGCCAGTCACAACCCCGTATTCGTGGCCGGTTTCCCGGATCCGGTCACCAATTTCATCATTTAATTTCGTTGGGAACGGGCCAGCACCAACCCGGGTGCAGTAAGCCTTGCAAATCCCGACAATGGTGTTCAGCCGATTTGGACCGACACCGGCACCAGTAGCCGCCCCACCGGAAACCGGGTTAGAAGAGGTGACGTATGGGTAGGTCCCTTCATCGATATCCAGCATTGTTCCTTGAGCCCCTTCAAAGAGGACGTGTTCACCCTTATCCAGTGCATCGTTGACCAGCAATGAAGTATCGGCAACGTACTTCTTCAGTTCCTTCCCGTATTCCAGGTAGTCGTCGTAGATATCGTCAAACTTCAGCGGTTCGTGGTCGTAAACCTTGGTGAGAATGGCGTTCTTCAGCTCCAGGTTACGACGCAGCTTGGCCTCGAAGACATCTGGTTCCAGCAGGTCGCACATCCGGATCCCGATCCGGGCCACCTTGTCCATGTAGGTTGGGCCGATCCCGCGCTTAGTCGTTCCTACCTTGTTCTTACCCTTTGCTGCTTCTTCGCATTCGTCAAAGACGATGTGGTAAGGCATCGTAATGTGTGCCCGGTTGGAAATCCGCAGGTTATCGGTGTTGATCCCGTTATCATTGAGGTAGTGAATCTCATCCAACAGTGCCTTCGGGTTAATAACCACCCCGTTACC
>DHKFJ23503__coassemble_1051_pt1 | contig 13289 bp, 9 predicted proteins | sample DHKFJ23503__metabat2_high_PE_038 | metagenome-assembled genome bin DHKFJ23503 | reverse complement strand
CGGCAGACACTTTTAGAAGTGAAGCCAGAATTAAGACAAGACGTCGATTTTTTGGTAATTGCTCGCCCGTCTGCTGACGGTTTATCAATGGCGGAAACAAAGAAGAACTTGGTTCATGCACTCAAGCTGGCCAAGCTGATCAAGAAGGATTAAGAGAGGAACTGCTTTGAAAAAAACGCGCAAACGACTAAAACGGCTGCTGAGTGTGTTGAGCATTGTCGGTCTGACTTTTCTACTGACTGCTTGTTCCAACGCTCCAATTAACAGTCACAGTACCGGTTTTTGGGACCATGATATCGTTTATAACTGCTCTCGCTTTATTATTTGGCTGTCAAAGAACTTTGGCGGATACGGGATGGGGATTATCATCTTCACCATCATTATCCGGGTTATTCTGCTGCCGTTGATGTGGTACCAGACCAAGCAGACGGTTAAGACGCAGGAACTCCAGCCGCAGTTAAAGGCGCTGCAGCAGAAGTACTCGGCTCGTGACCGGGATACGCTGATGAAGCTGCAACAAGAGCAACAAAAGCTTTACAAGCAAGCCGGTGTCAATCCATGGGCCTCGATGTTGCCATTGTTGATCCAGTTGCCCGTTATGTGGGCGCTGTACCAGGCAATTTGGCGGACTAACCAGCTGCGGAGTGGGTCTTTCCTGTGGTTGCAGCTTGGACACCCCGACCCGTACTATGTTCTGCCGATTCTGGCGGCCCTCTTTACGCTGGCAAGTTCTTGGTTAGCGATGGCCTCAATGCCGGAGCGGAATGCGATGACCACGGCAATGACCTGGGGTATGCCGATCATGATTTTCTTCATGGCGCTTCGCTTTTCTGCTGCCATTACCCTGTACTGGGTTGTTACCAATGCTTTCCAGGTGGTTCAAACATTGCTGATTCAAAATCCGTTTAAGATTAGGCGGGAGCGGGAAGAAAAGGCTGCGGCGGAAAAAGAGCGGAAACGCAAGCTTCGTCGTGCAAAGCGGAAGGCTCTTCGTAGCCACCGTCACTAAAATAAAAGAAGAAGGCTCGTTGATTGGTTAACGGGTCTTTTTTAATAAAAGGAGGATTAGTTTGCAAACATTTAAGGGTAAAACTATTGCCGCTGCGACGGCAACAGCAGCTAAAGAGCTGAATATTTCCCGGGAAATGATGAAGATTACCGTCACCCAGCAGCCGCGGAAGGGATTTCTGGGCATTGGTCGCCGCGAGGCAGTCATCCAGGTTGAAGCCAAGCAACCCGCTGTAAAACAGCGAAAGACTGCTCGCGTGCCATATCATGAGACCCCCGCGAAGAAAAATGCTACCTGGCCAACCAAACACAATCGTCACGGTCAATCGGTACCTAACGGGCAAAAGGAAGAACGCCTTGATCCGGCGGCGGAAGCTCGGCGCCAGGCGGCACTCAACCACCAGAAGAATATTGACCGGATGAAGCATGAAGCAACTGCTGCATGTTCCTACTTGGTTGACAGCCTCAAGCAACTAGGGATCACCGCGACGGCCAAGCCGACGACGATTAAGGCTCATCAGTTAACCATTGAACTGAGCAGTAAGAAGCCGGCCACGGTGATTGGGTACCACGGTAAGCGAATCAACGCCCTCGAAGAATTGACGGCAGCTTTCTTAGACTACCACGGGGTTCATGATCCTCACTTGACCCTTGATATCAATCATTATCGTGAGCGGCGAGCAAAGGCAATTGAAAGACTGGCAGCCGACTGTGTCACGGAAGTAATTGCGACTCGTCAGGCGGTCTTCTTGGACCCGATGCCGGCACGGGAACGCAAGCAATTGCACCAGTTATTGGAAAAGAATGAGCAAGTAAAGACCTATTCACACGGTCGTGAACCGTTCCGGAGCGTGGTTGTCGCACCGGCAGAATAGCCAATCGTTTCCGGTTGACAATCTCTCGTACGGTTCGTACAATAATTGCTGAAATTAATAAAAAAATAACTAGTTAGAGTAGTGAAAGTGCTTTGACCATTTTGGCAGTTTTCTGTCAGTATGGACGATGCACTTTTTTTCTTGGTCGAGAAGAGGAGGTTTGGTCATGACGATGTCAAATGAAGATACCATTGCGGCGATTTCGACTCCGGTCGGTGAAGGTGGGATTTCGATTATCCGTTTGAGCGGTCCAGAGGCCATTTCCACCGTCAAAAAAATATACCGGGGCAAGAACCTCGCCAAGGTGGCAACAAATACCATCAACTACGGGCACATTGTCGATCCGGAAAGCGGGGAACAAATCGACGAAGTGATGGTCTCGGTGATGCGTGCGCCTAAGACTTATACCTGCGAAGACGTGGTCGAGATTAACTGTCACGGGGGCTTGCTGGTTACCAACCAGATTTTGGAGCTGACTCTCAGCAACGGGGCACGGATGGCGGAACCTGGCGAGTTTACCAAACGGGCCTTCCTCAATGGTCGCTTGGACCTTTCCCAGTCGGAAGCCGTAATGGACTTGATTAGTGCGAAAACCAATGATTCACGGCGCGTTGCCCTCAACCAGCTCGGCGGGAGCCTGTCGCGGCTGATCAAGCAGCTCCGTCAGGAAATTCTTAACGTCCTGGCCCAGGTGGAAGTTAACATTGACTATCCGGAATACGATGATGCCGAAGTGATGACCACTAAGCTGATGAAGGACCATGCAACATCCTTGCGGGAGAAACTAGTGAAGCTGCTGGCCACGGCAACTCAGGGCAAGATTTTACGCGAAGGGTTGGCGACGGCGATCATTGGCCGACCGAACGTCGGTAAGTCAAGTTTGTTAAACGCCCTGCTTCATGAAGATAAGGCGATTGTCACCAACGTGGCCGGGACCACCCGGGACGTGATCGAGGAATACGTCAACGTTGCTGGGGTTCCACTAAAGTTGATCGATACCGCCGGAATCCGCAAGACCGATGATACGGTCGAAAAAATCGGGGTTGAACGAAGTCGTCAGGCCCTCGATAGTGCTGACCTAGTTCTCCTGCTGATTGATGGTTCCACACTGTTAACCGCGGAGGATAAACGGCTTATTGAGCTGACAGCCAACCACCAGCGGATCGTCCTCCTCAACAAGGTTGACTTGCCGGCGAAAACAACGGCCGACCAGTTAAACGCCCTCTTGGCTGGTGACCGGGTAATTCCGCTGTCGGTTACGACTAACCAGGGTCTGGACACTTTGGCGGCGACGATCAAGCACCTCTTCTTTAAGGAAGGGTTAACTAATAGTCAACAGACGGTAATGGTTACCAACGCCCGGCAAACTGCCCTGCTCAAGAAGGCTAAGCAAGCGCTAGACGATGTTTTGAGCGGGATTGCCGACGGGATGCCAGTTGACCTTGTCCAGATCGATCTGAAACGGTGCTGGGACTTGCTCGGTGAAATTACCGGTGACAGTTACCAGGATGAGCTGATTGACCAATTATTCAGCCAGTTCTGCCTTGGAAAATAGAACGGGAGAGATAAGAAGAATGCAACAAACACCAGGAATTAAGTACGATGCCGGCAAATACGACGTGGTGGTCGTTGGTGCCGGCCATGCCGGTTGTGAAGCCGCACTGGCGGCCGCACGGATGGGCAACGAGACCTTGCTGGTCACTATTAGTTTGGAAATGGTAGCCTTTATGCCATGCAACCCGTCCGTCGGCGGCCCCGCCAAGGGGATCGTTGTGCGTGAAATTGATGCCCTTGGTGGTCAGATGGGCAAGAATATCGATCAGACCTATGTTCAGATGCGGATGCTCAATACCGGGAAGGGCCCCGCGGTGCGGGCATTACGGGCCCAGGCCGATAAGCACGCCTACCACATGACGATGAAGCAGACGATTGAAGAGACGCCACACCTGACGCTGCGCCAGGCAACGGTTGATAGTCTAATTGTCGAGGACGGCGTCTGCAAGGGAGTCGTTACCAATACCGGGGCTTTCTACCGCGCCAAGACGGTCGTTCTGACCGTCGGGACGGCTGCCCGGGGCAAGATTATCATCGGTGAGTTGACCTACGAGTCAGGTCCGAACAACTCCAAGTCAGCTGTTAAATTGTCAGAATGCCTGGAAAAATTGGGCTTTGACCTTGAACGCTTTAAGACTGGGACACCGCCGCGGATCAACGGGAATACCATCAACTACGACGAAACCGAGGAACAGCCTGGGGATGAGACGCCGCACCACTTTAGCTTTACCACCCCGGACAGTAACTACTTGGCGGTGAGCGACCAGCTGTCCTGCTGGCTGACTTACACTAACCCGACGACGCACGGGATCATCCGGGCCAACCTGAAGCGGGCACCAATGTTCTCTGGGATTATCAAGGGTGTTGGGCCGCGCTACTGCCCGTCGATTGAGGATAAGATCGTTCGTTTCGCTGACAAGGACCACCACCAAATTTTCCTGGAGCCGGAAGGACGGACAACTGACGAATGGTACGTTGACGGTCTTTCTACCTCAATGCCGGAAGAAATTCAGCAGAAGATGGTTCATTCCGTTAAGGGGCTGGAACACGCCGAATTGATGCGGCCGGGTTACGCGATCGAATACGACGTGGTTGCCCCTTACCAGCTGAAGAATACCCTGGAAACCAAACTGGTTGCCAACCTTTACACTGCTGGGCAGACCAACGGGACATCCGGTTACGAAGAGGCTGCCGGTCAAGGCCTCATTGCCGGAATTAATGCCGGACGCCGTGCCCTGGGCAAGTCACCATTTGTCCTGCAACGGTCTGACGCCTACATTGGTGTGATGATCGATGACCTGGTGACCAAGGGAACCAAGGAACCGTACCGGTTGCTGACCAGTCGGGCCGAGTACCGGCTGATCCTGCGCCACGACAACGCTGACCTGCGGCTGACTGCTAAGGGTCACGAGATTGGGTTGATTGACGATGAACGTTATTCCCGACTGCTGGCCAAGAAGAAGCGGATTGAAAACGAAATTGCCCGCCTGAAGACCATCCGGATTAAGCCGGGAGAAGAAGTCGACCGTTTTATCGAAGAACACGGCGACAACGACCTCAAGGATGCGGTATTAGCAGCTAACTTTCTCAAGCGGCCGTACGTCGATTACCAGACCCTGCTGAAGTTTATTCCGGCTGCAGAGGAAGAACTGAGTCGTGAAGAAATCGAGCAGGTGGAAATCCAGCTGAAGTACGCTGGTTACATCAAGAAGGAAGAAGAGCGGATTGCTAAGCTCAAGAAGATGGAGGCCAAGAAGATCCCGGCCGACATCGACTATGAGGACATTGAGGGGCTGGCAACCGAAGGGCGGCAGAAGCTGGAAAAGATTCACCCGGCGACGATGGCTCAGGCTTCCCGGATCAGCGGGGTTAACCCGGCTGACTTGGCAATTTTAAGTGTTTACCTGCAGAGTGGCTATGCAGCCCACGCAAAGAACAAGTAATGGGGGATAGTGACAATGGAATGGCAAATTGGCAACGTTACAATTCCTAACCAGGTGGTAGTTGCGCCGATGGCTGGGGTTACCAACTCCGCTTTCCGGGTAATCTGCAAGCACTTTGGTGCGGGCTACGTGGTTTGTGAAATGATTTCCGACCACGGGATTATGTACCATAACAAGCGGACCATCAAGATGATGAAGGTCGACCCGACCGAACACCCAATGGGAATTCAAATTTTCGGTGGCGACAAGGATACATTGGTGCAAGCAGCACAGTACGTTGATCAGCACACCGAGGCCGACGTGATCGACATTAACATGGGTTGTCCGGTCAACAAGGTGGTCAACACCGATGCCGGTGCCAAGTGGCTGCTGGATCCAGAGAAGGTTTATGATATGGTTTCGGCGGTTACCGCAGCGGTCGAAAAGCCAGTCACCGTCAAAATGCGGATTGGCTGGGACAGCGACCACGTTTACGCGGTTAAAAACGCCCTGGCAGCCGAACGTGGCGGGGCGGCAGCACTGGCTATGCACGGGCGGACGAGAAAGCAGATGTATTCTGGCCATGCCGACTGGGACGTTTTGAAGCAAGTAGCTGACGCACTGACGATCCCTTTTATGGGGAATGGGGATGTGAAGACGCCCCAGGATGCCAAGCGGATGATTGATGAAGTCGGTGCTGATGCGGTGATGATCGGTCGGGCCGTCCTCGGCAACCCGTGGATGCTGAAGCGAACCGTTCACTACCTGGAAACAGGTGAACTACTGCCAGAAGCAACGCCAGAGCAAAAGATTACTTTGGCTAAGGAACACCTTCACGCGCTGATTGGACTGAAAGGTGAGTACGTGGGTGTTCGTGAATTTCGCGGCCTGGCACCGTACTATTTGAAGGGGATTTCACATTCTGCCCGCACCAAGGTGGCCCTAATGAACGCGACCGAGGAAGGCGAGATGGACAAGATGATGGACGACCTGATCGCCCAGTTGGAGGCCCACCAATAAAGACCTGGTGAATTGTGTGCTTGACCGCCCAATCTAGTGGTATGATAATTGCAAACTCACTAATTGGAGAGATAGTGTCATGAAAACATTGCGAAGTATTATGAGCTGGCTCGTTCCAGTTGCCATCGGCTTAGTGCTTGCGTTATTGATTAAGCAGTTTGTCTTTCAGCTGGTCCGGGTGGACGGGCCGTCGATGCAGCCAAACTTGCAGAATAACGAGCGGGTCGCCTGCATCAAGACCGCGAAAATCCATCGCGGGAGCGTCATCGTCTTTAATGCTAAAGGGGTCGATCCCCAGGTAGCCACGAAGACCGACTACGTTAAGCGGGTGATCGGCCTGCCTGGCGACACGGTTGAATCCAAGAACGGCAAGCTGTACGTCAACGGCAAACTGGTTAACCAGCAATACATTAATGCTGAGCAGCGAGGTATTGGAACGGGAAGTTGGACCCTCGCAAGCATTTCTAAGCAGAATAACTGGTTGAAAAACCAGGGTGCGACCAAGGTGCCTGCCGGTGAATACTTCGTCCTGGGAGACCACCGCAGTGTCTCCAACGACGGTCGTTACTGGGGATTTGTGCCGAAAAAGAAAATTGACGGAGTGGTCAAGGCCGGTTTTTGGAACCACCAGCAACCGGCGAAGAACAACGTTGACAACCAGTGGAAACACTTTTACAAATAAGCTCAAAGAAGGGGCTGGGGTTCAACCAGCCTCTTTAATGTTGTCATGGGTAGATGAAGGAGGAAGTTATCATGGAAAACAAGCAACAATTAAGTAGTGAAATGATCGCCAAGTATCAACACGACTTTGCGGCAAACAAGGGTGCTGCCGTTATTTCGCGGACGGTGATGAAAAACGGGATTAAGGCTAGCAGTGAAAACCCGGCGATTAGCCAGCGTGATCACCGGGTCTTTAATGTCGAGGTCAAGACTGGCAAGGTTACCAATCAGCGCCGCAGTGGGCGTTGCTGGTCGTTTGCCACTTTGAATACTCTCCGTCACCGTTTTGCCCTGAAATATAATCTGAAGGACTTTGAACTATCACAGAACTACCTCTTCTTCTGGGACCGGATGGAACGGGCCAACCTCTTCTTACAACAGGTGGTAGCTACTGCCGACCAGCCATTGCATGACCGGACGGTGGACTTTTACGTCGACTTTGCGCTGACCGATGGGGGCCAGTGGGGCAACGCTGCCGGAATCATTGAAAAGTATGGGGTCGTTCCGGAATACGTGATGCCCGATACCTTTAACACCAAGAATACCGATGACGTGGCCGATGTCTTTCGCCGGCTGATGCACAAGGATTTCCTGACCCTGCGTCGGCTGATTAACGACGACCATGCTTCGGCAACGGCCGTTGAAGAACAGCGGCAGGCAATGATGAGCGATGTCTACCGCATTTGTGTGATGGCCTTTGGCAAGCCGCCGGTTGAGTTTGACCTGGAATACCGCGATGATGACCATCAATACCACCGTGATGCCGATTTGACGCCGCTTGACTTTTACCACCGCTACTTTGACATTGACCTTCACGACTATGCAGTCATCACTAACGCACCCGACCACCAGCTGGGCAAACTGTACGCGATGCCCCAGCAGGACAACGTTGTCGGTGGGATCCCGTTGGAATTCGTCAATGTCTCCTTTGACAAGCTCCAGGAGATGGCAATTAAGCAACTGAAGGATAACGAAACAGTTTGGGTCGGTAACGACGTTTTGCAGCAGATGGATCGCAAGCGCGGCCTGATGGATGCTAAACTCTTCTTGGAAAGCGACCTGCTGGGTGTGGACCTGTCGATGAGCAAGGCCGACCGGCTTGAATCGCGGCAGGGTGAAGTGTCGCACGCCATGACGCTGACCGGAGTCAACCTGGTTGATGGTCAGCCGAATCGTTGGAAGATTGAAAACTCCTGGGGTGATAAGAACGGGGACAAGGGTTACTTCGTGATGACCCAGGACTGGTTCGAGCAATACACCTACGAAGCGGTCATCAATAAGAAGTACCTAGATGACCAGACCAAGGCCATTTTGGAGACCAAGCCAGTGATTGTCGATGCTTGGGACTCGCTGCGCTAAGCTTTGTTAAGAAATCGATACGATGCCTGACAGAGCGTTGAAATTAGCTTATAGATAAGCTATGATGAAGTTTCAGATTTAGATCAATCGAAATAATCAAAGGAAGATAGTGGAAAATGACAGCTGATTTTCAACCGATCCTCTTGGGGACCGATTTTAACTGCTACGGGATGGCACGGTCCTTTTATGATGCTTACGGGGTCAAGAGCATCTCTTACGGGATTGTCCCGATGGCGCCAACCCGCTACACGCGTTTTGCTGAGGTCAGGATTGTGCCGGGATTTGATAAGGACCCCGTCTTTATCGAAACCATGCGCCAATTGGCCAAGCAACTGGACCCAAACAAGAAGTACCTGTTGCTTTCCTGCGGGGATGGCTACACCGAGCTGATTTCCGAACACCTCGATGAACTGAAGAAGTCCTTTGCCTGCCCATACGTTGACCACGATTTGTTCCACGCATTGTGAACCAAGGAAACCTTCTACCAGATGGCCGACAAGTACGGGCTGCCATACCCGAAGACAAAGATTATCACCAAGGAAGAGGTTGAGGCAGGCGTCGAGAAAATCGAGCTGCCATTTGACTTCCCGATCGCCCTCAAACCATCTAACAGTATTGAATGGTTGGGTATTGACTTCCCTGGTCGCAAGAAGGCCTTTGTCCTCGACAAGCGGGAGCAAATGGATAAATTGCTGAAAGAAATTTACCAGGCCGGCTATAAGAGCGACTTTATTGCCCAGGACTTCATCCCCGGGGATGACTCCAACATGCGGGTGGTTAACGCCTACGTGGATTCTAACCACCACGTCCGGATGATCTGCCTTGGTCACCCGTTGCTGGAAGACCCGTCGCCGGTTGCCGTTGGTAACTACATGGTGATCCTGCCCGAATCTGACCAGCAGATCTACGACACGATCGTTAAGTTCCTCGAAGAGATTAACTACGTGGGCTTTGCCGACTTTGACTTGAAGTACGACCACCGTGATGGTCAGTACAAGGTCTTCGAAATTAACCTCCGTCAGGGGCGCAGTTCTTACTACTGCACCCTCAACGGCTACAACCTGGCCAAGTACGTGGCCGATGACGTCATCTACCACAAGCCCAAGGACGATACCGACTACGCCGACGGTCACATGCTCTGGATGAACGGACCGACGAAGGTCTTTTACAAGTACGCCAAGGAAAACAAGTACAAGGAACGGGCCAAGAAGCTGCTGGAAGCAGGCCAGTGGGGGACAACTGCCTTTGATAAGCGCGATACCCTCAAGCAGCGCTTACTGATGCACTATGCTTTCTGGATCATCAATAAGAACTACAAGAAGTACTTTGTACAACGCTAAAAGATTGGAGAACAAGTATGTGTGGAATTGTCGCCTTTGTGGATAACGAAAAGCCACAAATTAAAGAGGATCTGATTAAAAAGATGAAGAACCGGATCATCCACCGGGGGCCCGACTCAGAAGGCCAGTACGTGGATGAGAATGTTGCCCTGGGCTTCCGCCGGTTGAGTTTTATCGACGTTAAGAGTGGGAACCAGCCGATCTTTAACGAAGACCGGTCGATGGCTATTGAGTTTAACGGTGAAATCTATAATTTCCAGGAATTGCGGGAAGAACTGATTAAGGATGGTCACACCTTCACGACCCATGCCGATACTGAAGTCATCCTTCACGGTTACGAACAATGGGGTGATGACATCCTGAAGCGGCTGCGGGGGATGTTTGCCTTCATTATCTGGGACATGAAGAAGAAGGAAATGTTTGGCGCCCGTGACCACTTTGGTATCAAGCCACTTTACTATGGCCAAATGAACGGGACTTTCTTCGTTGGCTCTGAAATCAAGGCCTTCTTGGACCACCCGCATTTCGACAAGCAACTCAACAAGGAAGCGCTGAAGCCTTACATGACCTTCCAGTATTCGGCAACGAACGAAACCTTCTTCAAGGGTATCTACAAGCTGCCGGTGGGTCACTGCTTCCATTACAAAGATGGTCAGCTGAAGATTAAGGAATACTGGGACGCCGAATTTGATCCGGAAGACGAAAGCTTTGACCAGGCAGTGGACAACATCGAAAACGTTTTAAGCAACTCAGTCAAGGCCCACTCCTTTGCCGATAAGGGGATCAAAGTGGGTTCTTTCCTGTCGGCCGGGGTTGACTCTAGTTACGTCACCGCGATGATGCGGCCGGACAACACCTTCTCAATTGGTTTCGACAGTACCTATGACGAAACTAAGCAGGCCCGGGAATTGGCGGCCAAGTTGCACCTGAAGAACACCGACGCCAAGTTGACCAACGAGGAAGCTTTCCATACCTTCCCGTTGATCCAGTACTACCTGGACGAACCAGACTCCAACCCGTCGGTTATTCCGCTCTACTTCCTGACGCGGCTGGCCAAGGATCACGGTTACAAGGCTATGCTGTCCGGGGAAGGGGCCGACGAACTGTTTGCCGGCTACATTGATTACGGATTTAACTCCAACTCGATGTTGATTCGCTGGTTCACCGACAAGCTTCGTGAACTGCCGCAGGAAAAGCGCTACAAGATTGCCGACTGGTTGGATGGCAAGCACTTCCACGGTCAGCTGCATATGTTCCGGGCCCTGGCACGGGTTAAGGATACCGGCTTTATCGGCCAGGCCTACATCTTCTCGCCAAAGGAAGCGGCTGACATCCTTCAGGACGAATACAACTGCGGCCCAACGATTGACGACATTGTTGACCCGATCCTGGACAAAGTTGCCGACAAAGACATCGACGAAGTGGCCAAGAAGCAGTACCTGGACTTGCACCTCTTTATGCCTGACGACATCTGCCTGAAGGCCGACAAGATGAGTATGGCCAACTCGCTAGAACTGCGGGTGCCACTGTTGGACAAGGAAGTAATGCGGGTTGCCGGCCATACCCCAACCAAGTACCTTTTCAACCGTCACGGCACCAAGTGGGCCTTCCGGATGGCCGCTAACCGTCACCTGCCGGAAGAATGGGCTACCCGACCAAAGATGGGGTTCCCGACGCCAGTTCGCGCCTGGTTGCGTGAAAAGAAGTACTACGAAGAAGTCCGTGACTTGTTCCAGCAAGACTTCGTCAAAGAATTCTTTGACCAGAACAAGATCCTTCAGCTGCTGGATGATAACTACAACGACAAGGTTGACGGGCGGCGGAAGATCTGGACGATTTATACCTTCCTGGTTTGGTACAAGTTGTACTTCATTGACGATTTCAAGCCAGACGAAAGCAAGATGGACCGCACCCAAGCCACAGCAGTAGAGGATTAGCTGTTGTGTTTTTGAAGTCGTTTTGTGTTTGATGATGAAAAGGGGTCGTTATTAATGATGACGTTAGAAGAAGTTGTAATGCAGCTGCAGAAGCATGGTCTCTATAAGGAGACGGTCACCGACGGCCATTGGGACTACGAACTGACCGACCAGCAGGAACAACTGAAAGTTGAACACCTGTCGTACGATTCACGGCAGGTTCAACCGGGAACCCTATTTATGTGCAAGGGGAACCACTTTAAGCCGGAATATGCAGACAAGGCTATCGATGGTGGCGCCATTGCCCTGGTCACCGAGCTGGTGATGACCGATGACCTAGCAGCCGACCACCAGCAGGTTCCCCAGATTATCGTCACTGACATGCACAAGGCGATGGCGGTGATTGCCCGCGCCTTCTATGGTGAACCGGACAAGGAACTGACGATGATCGGGATCACCGGGACCAAGGGGAAGACGACGACAACCTACTTCATCTGGCACATGTTGAATGAACTGTTCCCCGGACAAGCTGGTCGGCTGACTTCGATCGACAGTTGCGTCGACGGGAAAACCTTCTTTGATTCCCACCTGACGACGCCGGAAGCCCTCGACTTATTCCGGATGCTGCGGCAGGCGGCGGATAACCACCTTAAGTACCTGGTAATGGAGGTTTCCAGCCAGGCCTACAAGATGTCGCGGGTTTACGGGATTAAGTACCAGTACGGGGCCTTCCTTAATATTTCGCCGGACCACATTAGCCCGGTTGAACACCCAACTTTTGACGACTACCTCTACTGCAAGAGTCAGCTGGTCGTCAACAGTGAACGATTCTTTATTAACCGCAGTACTGACTACTACGATGTGATTGCCAAGAAGGCTCGCCACTACCAGCTGCCACTGGTCACCTTTGGTAGCGACAAGACTGATGCGGATTACCGCTTCACGTCAGGTAACGGCGGCAAGTTCAGCGTTGCCACTTTTGATGATGGACTGCCGCAAATTATTGGCGACTTCCAGACCAAGATTCCTGGCGACTTCAACGACAGCAACGCCACGGCAGCAATGTCGATCGTTGCCCAGATCAATAACGACCTGGCCAAGATGAAGCAGGGGATTTCCGAAACCACCGTTCCGGGCCGGATGGAAATGCTGACCGATAAGGACGGGATTGAGGCTTGTGTTGACTATGCTCATGACTACCTGAGTTTCACCAAGGCCTTTAACTACCTGAAGTCATCACATCCGGAAGGTCGGCTGATCGTGGTTACCGGCTCTGCCGGTGGCAAGGCTGAATCCCGGCGTGCTGACATTGGCAAGGTTCTGTCAAAGTATGCGGACGTTGCCATCCTGACGAGTGAAGATAACTTCTTCGAAGATCCCCACAAGATTGATAACGACATTAAGGACAACATCACTAACCCAGACGTCGAAGTTCATATCAACGTTGACCGGGTTAGCGCCATCAAGCAGGCCTATGAAATGGCTAAGCCTGGCGACGTCATTTTTGAAGCCGCCAAGGGACGAGAGACATTTATGCACGATAAGGGTCACGATATTCCATACATCGGGGACTAC
>DHKFJ23503__coassemble_990_pt1 | contig 14362 bp, 12 predicted proteins | sample DHKFJ23503__metabat2_high_PE_038 | metagenome-assembled genome bin DHKFJ23503 | reverse complement strand
AAAAATTCTCATAAAACATTAAACAGCTTCGGAAGCAACAAAGCTCTTTCCCAGTTCAAAGGCAATTTGCGGGTAGAAGCGTAGGTGGTCAGCGTAAGTATGCGCAGCCAACACTTGACCAGCATATGTCCACCCCATATGGTCGACGATTGCCTTGAACTCTGATTTCAACGGATCAAAATTATCGCTGTCGGCGGTCGCCAATAAAATGGCCTGTTTGTCGCCGTGAAGATCTTGATCGCGTTCAATCATGTGGTCAACTACTGACTTTAACTGAGCTGACATCCCAAAGTAGTGCATTGGGGTGGCGAATGCCAAGATGTCAGAACTAACCATCTTATCCAGCAGGCCTTCAATTCGGTCGTCGCCCGGAATCAGGTGGTTATCAGCATCATAGTGCAACGGCGCAACTGGGTGAAGGCCAACGTCAATGGTTTCAACATCGTTACCAGCTTCTTTTGCACCTGCGGCCAATTGTTCAGCAAGCAGAGTTGAAGCACCTGGCTGATGGGCACTTCCGGTAATTACCAAAAATTTCATTATAAAGGCCTCCCATGTTATCTGCACATGCTACATTTACTATTGTAGCACATTTAGTGATCAAGGGATCACTAGACGGCCTGGAGACATTAATTTCACTATAAATTTATCTATTGGAAGCGGTTGCTTATTTGCGATTTGATTTTTTGATGTCCAAGCGGTGTTGCCTTAATTGGTGGCGCAGGTCAGCCAAGTGTGGGGCTTCCTTTAAGCTTAAATGCGGGTAGTAACGCATCATCAGGCGTTCGTTCCAGTTCGGCTTGATCAGTTCAGCCAGGCGCGCACGGCGTTTTTGCTGGTTTAACCGGTGCTGGTCCATCGCGTCCAGGAGTTGGATATGAAGACGCCCGTTATCGTCATGAATCTTTTGTTCCCACTCGGAAGCGTGTTCTTTGAACTGGCGGGTGTTAACGACAGTAATGGCGGTATCGGTGCTCATGACCAGCGCAACAACGATCGCCGCCCAGTGGGCAGTCTTTAATTCTGCCCAGTTAACGAGGTTCATTATTGATGGCTGGATGAAGCGAATGAGGATGACGGTTCCCACACCCCAGAAGAGGGAAATGACAGGTGCCACCCGTCCTTGGAGGTTGCCCCAGTGGTTAGAGTAGTCCCACAGTTTCATGTGGAACGCTTTTTCCAGAAAGAGGCTGGCAAAGAATTCGAAAATGGTGGCCACAATTGTTCCCATCACAAATATGAGAGGCAGGTTATAGTTGAAACCGTCGGTAAAAATGATGATGGTCACGATGGCAAAACCTTAGACGGGAAAGTAAGGCCCCATCAGAAATCCCCGGTACTGGAAAGCCCGCTCACGAATGGAACAGTAAATGGTCTCCCAGAGCCAACCGATAAAGGAATAGCAGAAAAACAGCAGAATCAGGTCATCAATGGTAAAACGCATTGTCAGTCCTCCACCCGGACCCCGAGGTCATCAATTGCTAGTTTCCACAATGGGATTTCTAAACCGTGCAGGCGCAGGTTACGGGCAAAGAGGTCCATCCCGTTATTGGGAACCAGTGTCATCACCGTTGGCCCGGCACCGCTGAGGTAAGTTGCCAGGGCCCCACAACGGTGGCCGATCTCGCGAATGATCGACAGTTCGGGTACCAGCCGGGTCCGGTATGGTTCATGGAAGTGGTCGGCCTCCATCATTTTACCGGCGGTCTGGTAATCACGCTTAAAGAGCGCGGCCACTAAGACGTTGGCAATGGCACTGGCGTGGGTCGCCTGTGAATAAGCCAGCTGGTTAGGCAGTGCCGCCCGCGAATCGGCAGTGGCCAGGTTGTAGTTTGGCACGTAGGCTGCTAGGCGGTAGGGGATGGCTGGTGCCTTGACGGCATAGAAGTGGTCACCAAGGCTGGTGCCAATGACCGTCCCACCCATAATGGCGGGGGCCACGTTATCCGGGTGTCCTTCCAGACTGGCGGCTGCCTGGACCTTTTCCTCTCCAGTTAACTTCAGCTGCCCCAGCTGGTTGGCCAGTTCAACCCCGGCAACGTTGGCACTAGAAGAACTCCCGAGTCCGTGAGAGAGCGGAATGCTGCTGACGACTGTCAAACGGTGAGGGGTTAGTGGAACCGGGCTGGTTTTAACTGCTGCCTGGACGATCATGTTGGTTTCGTCGTGGGGAATATTTGGCAAGTCATGGTCTACTTGCCAGTGACTGCTTTCTTCGCCGACCGTCATCGTTAAGTAACGGTTGACGGCCAGGCCGATCGAGTCAAATCCGGGGCCAAGGTTGGCACTGGATGCCGGAACAATGATTTTCATCTTATCTTCTCCTTACTTTTCAAGTACTTTGTAGGCCGCGTTTAATTTCAGCGAATTGTTCGGTGATTGCTGAACAGCTGCTTGGAGTTCACGGAGCTGTCGCTGTGACAGTTGGTGGGTGATGATTGCCATCCGGGCAAAGCCGTCAGCGGTCGCTGTTTGGACAATGGTTTGGAAACTGGCGCTAACATCGGCAAAGATCTTAGTCAAATGCAGCATCTCGCCGGGAACGTCTTTCATAGTTAATGAAAGGTAGTAACGGTAACGGACATCATCTGGGGAAGCCGGCTGGTATTGCTGACGGTAGTTGTTGAATTGGTGGCCGGTCGTGCCGGTGGCGATATTCTGGGTTACCGCAATGATGTCACTCAAGACGGAGTTAGCTGTTGGCAGGCCGCCAGCACCGGGACCGTAGAAGAGCACGTCACCGACGGCCTGACCGGTGACCATCACGGCGTTGCGTTCGTTGCTGACGGTCGCCAGCGGGGTTCCCTTGGGAACGAGGACCGGGGCGACTTCGGCAAAGACCGATTCCTTCACCCGGCGGGCAATTCCGATCAACTTGATGACGTAGCCGAAGGAGTCAGCTTGTTTAATATCATCGCTAGTGATGTTTTCAATTCCCTCGACGTGGAGGTCATCGATGGTCAGCCGGGTACCGAAGGAGAACTGGCTGAGGATGATCATTTTGTAGGCCGCGTCAAAGCCGGCGACGTCGTTGGTCGGGTCGGCCTCGGCAAATCCCAGGTCCTGGGCCTGCTTGAGGGCCTGCTGGTAGCTGAGGTGGTCATCGTTCATCTTGGTCAAGATGTAGTTGGTGGTGCCGTTGACAATCCCGCGAACTTCCAGAATCTTGTCGGCAGGGAAACTGTTAGTAATGGTCCGCAAGATCGGGATCCCCCCGGCAACACTTGCCTCGTAAACCAGGTCGACACCGTTATCGGCGGCGAGCTTGGTTAGTTCGGGACCATCGGTGGCAATCAGGTTCTTGTTGGCGGTCACCACGTGCTTTTTTGCCTTCAGGAGTGCGGCAATCCGCTCCTTAGCGGGATGGATGCCACCCATTACTTCCACGACGATCGGAATGCCTGGATCGTGCAGCAGTTCGTCAAAGTTGTCGGTCAGGTATGTATCCCAGAGCGGTACCGAGCGGCGTTTATGGGTGTTGTGCACAACAATGGTTTTGACGTGGAGCCGGCAGCCGGTGATGTTGACGATTTTTCCTTCGTTGTCCTGGATCATTTTTAAGACACCGGAGCCAACCGTCCCCAGCCCCATCATCCCAATTTGGATATCTTTCATGATTGGCGCTCTCCTTCCAAAATTAAATAATCTCTCATTATTCTATCATAATCATGCTGAAGTGCGGTATAATGGGCAGAACAAATCATGATCGGGAGGGAATTAAATGAAATACCGGAGCACACGGGGAGCAAGTACTCAGGCCAAAACCGCTGCGGAGGCGGTGGTCCAGGGACTAGCCGAAGATGGCGGCCTTTATATCCCTGTCGATTTTCCGCAGCCGAACCTGTCCCTAGACCAGTTAGTGGGTATCAGTCTTCAACAGGCTTCCACAATGGTTTTGTCATGGTTCATGGACGACCTGTCTGACAAACAGCGGCAGGATAGCATTAAGCAGGCCTACGGTTCCCAGTGGGACGACTCGCGAATCACCCCGTTGACCGACTGGGTTGGCGGCAATTACTACCTGGAACTCTTCCACGGGCCGACGCTTGCCTTTAAGGACGTTGCACTACAGCTGCTACCCCAGTTGATGACCAAGTCAGCCCAGACAATCGGGTTGGACCGGCAAATTGTCATCCTGACGGCAACCTCCGGTGACACCGGTGGGGCATCGATGGACGGCTTCAGTGACGTTGCCGGCACTCAAGTGGTCGTCTTTTATCCCCACCACGGGGTCAGCCCAGTGCAATTGCACCAGATGCGCAGCGTGCCGGGTGACAACCTCACCCCGGTTGCCATCGACGGCAACTTTGACGATGCGCAGCGTAACGTCAAGCAACTGTTTAATGACCAGTCGCTGGAGGAAGAACTGGCAGCTCACCAGTTGCAATTCTCCTCGGCTAACTCGATGAACATTGGTCGGCTCATTCCGCAAATTGCCTACTACTTCTATGCTTATGGTCAGTTGCTCGCCCGACACGAGATTGCTGTTGGTGATGGGGTTAACTTCACGGTGCCGACCGGTAACTTTGGTGATATCCTGGCGGGCTACTACGCGAAAAAGTTGGGCTTGCCGGTTCAGCGCTTAATTTGTGCCTCCGACCAAAATAAGGTCCTGACTGATTTCTTCCACAGTGGCAAGTACGACCGCCAACGGCAGTTTTTCGTGACTAATTCACCGTCGATGGACATCCTGGTCTCCAGCAACCTCGAGCGACTGCTCTTCGATGCCGCCGGCGGGGATAAGCAACGGGTTGCGTCACTAATGACACAACTGCAAAACGACGGTCATTACCATGTTAATGCTGATGAGAAGGCCTTCCTCGACCGTCACTTTGCGGCCGGCTTTGCTGATCAGCAGATGGTCAGGGACGAAATCCACCGGGCTTACGCTGAAGACCACTACTTGATGGACCCGCACACGGCGGTCGCTTCGGTGGTCGCTCGTCGCTACCAGCAGGAAAGTGGTGACCAGACACCGATGGTCATTGTTTCCACTGCCAGCCCCTTTAAGTTCCCGGAGACGGTATACCAGTCGTTGACTGGCCAAGCGGTTGACCAGCCAGGGCTACCGGCTATCCGCCAGTTACAGGAATTTCTCGATGTTGAATTGCCACAGGGGGTCGCGGCACTCTTTGACCGGCAAGACCGCCCGCAGCGGGTAACTGGCCCTGCGGAGATGGGGAGCACCTTACGCGATATTTTGCACTTAAATTAAATTAACCAGCTGTCATTATTGTGACGGCTGGTTTTTTCATTGCTGATGGCCGCCACGTTTTAGACCGAGCAGGTGGTGTCAAAAAAACTCTTTCAAACACGTATATTGCTTGCTAATGCAAACAATCTGGGTGAACAAAAATCAACCATGTTTTGTAGGTGGGAGTATCGGAAATAACTAGCGTAATATGCTACCATTAGTGATGGTATAAAGGAGCGAAAGAAATGAGTTTATTAGAAGTTAGTGGCTTGACGATGAGCTACGCTGATAAGGAATTGTACAACGATGCCAGTTTTCGCCTGGAAAAGCACGAGCACATGGGCATCATCGGCCAAAACGGGGCGGGAAAAAGTACCCTGATTAAGATCCTGATCGGCCAGGTGCTGCCGGTGGCCGGGACGGTCAAGTGGCAACCGGGGACGACCCGTGGCTACCTCGACCAGTACGTTGATATTCCACAAGACGAAACCCTCTTACAATTTTTGCATAGTGCATACGCGAAACTTTACCAGTTGCAGGACAAGTTGACCAAGCTGTACGCCGATCCGCAGGCAATGGCGGACCCGAAACAACTGGAAAAGGCCGGGCAGATGCAAGACTACCTGGAAAGCCACGGCTTTTACGATATTGACACCAAGGTGGCAGAGGTGATGTCGGGTTTGGGGCTCACTGAACTGGGCGAAGACCGGCTGGTCGGCAAGATGAGTGGTGGTCAACGGTCGAAGCTGATTTTGGCCAAGTTGCTGCTCCAAAATCCCGATGTGATCCTGTTGGACGAACCGACTAATTACCTGGATACAGCCCACATTGCCTGGTTGGTTGACTACCTCAACCAGTTTGACGGTGCAGCCATGATTATTTCCCACGACTACGACTTTTTGGAAAAGGTGACTACTACTATCTGCGACGTCAGTTTCGGCAAGATCACTAAGTACCGGGGCAGCTTCCAGCAGGCGATGAGGCAAAAAGCCGAACGCCAGGAAGCTCAGGAACGCAAGTACGAAAAGCAGCAGGAGGTCATCGAAAAGGCCACCCGCTTCATCCGCAAGAATAAGGCCGGCCGCAATTCCAACATGGCCAAGTCACGGGAGAAGATGCTGGCGCGGATGACCAGGGTGGAGCCACCTTCGACGAACCTCAAAGCAAGTTTCCATTTTCCATACGAGGAAAGCGGCTCGGCGAATGCGCTGCGGGTTGACCACCTTAGTGTTGGCTACAACCGGCCATTATTAAAACCGGTGACCTTCTCACTGACCATGGGTGAAAAGATGCTCTTTAGCGGCTTCAACGGGGTTGGTAAAACGACCCTGATTCGGACAATTCTAGGAGAATTGCCGGCCAAGGGTGGTACGGCGACTTTTTCGCCTTCCGCTAAGGTTAATTACTTTGACCAAAACTTAACCTGGGACAACCCGAACCTGACACCACTGCAGACTATTCAGAACCTCTTCCCAACCATGCAGCCAAAGACCATTCGGACGAAGCTGGCCCGGGCGGGAATCAACGCCGCCAACGCTGCCAAGCCGCTTCACCAGCTGTCTGGTGGGGAACAAACGAAGGTGAAGATTGCGGTGCTGGAACTGACGCCGTGCAACTTCCTAATCATGGACGAACCGACCAACCACCTGGATGACGAAACCAAGGACGGACTAAAGCGCGCCCTGCAGGAATTTCCAGGAAACCTTTTGCTGGTTAGCCACGAAGAAAGCTTTACCAGCGGTTGGCTGGATAAGGTGCTAAACGTTGAAAAGCTGAGTTTACGTAAGCAAGAATAAAGGGGATAAATGATGGCAAAACAACTAATTAAAGTCTTTTCCCACAACGACCTCGATGGCTTTGGCGGCCCCATGCTGTTAAAGAGTGTCCAGCCGGTGATGTTTCCCGATGCCGAATTCGACGTTGATAATATCGGTGCCGGACAGATTGATGCCACACTGGACAACTGGTTCCGGTCGCCATCACTGGGTAACTATAGCGACGTCTACATTATGGATATGACTCCGGACTCGGAAAATACCTTCAAGCAGCTTAATGAACACTTTGCCAACCACTGGTTAGTCTTTGACCACCATGAATCTGAGGAAGCACAGCGGAGCCGTTATGCCGGAAATACGGTGGAACCGCACGGCGAGATGGTCCATGCCAGTGCGACCAGCATTGTCTGGGACTGGTTGCAGGATCAATCCGCCTTTGCCAGTTTGACTGGGCAGCAACGTCACAAGCTGGCTCAATTGGCCGAGTTAATTCGCGCATATGATACCTGGGATTGGCAAAACGATCCCGAACTATCAGCTGCCGTCAAAGACGGGGCCGACCAGCTCAATGAGCTTTTCTGGTTCTACCCGAAGAAACGGGCAGGGGAGTTCATGGAACACGTTTTTGAGACCGGCTGGGACGATTATTGCCAACAAAATGAGCTGTTGGTTAACACGTTAATGGAACGGCGGGCTGCCTACATCAATCACCATCTCAAGGATGTTTTGACTGCAACGATTGACGGCCACCAGTTAGGGATTGTTTACGCCAGCGATTACCAATCGCAGCTGGCTCATGACCTGCTGAATGACCAACCAGACCTTGATGCAGCCCTGGTCATCGGGGCGATGAGGATTTCACTGCGCAGCAATGATAAAATGGATGTGGCAAAGTTTGCCGAACAGTATTACCAGGGCGGTGGGCATGCTAATGCTGCTGGTGGCCGGCTGACGATTAACCCGGTTAAAATCGGAGAACAAGCGGTCATCGACCAGCTAGCCAGCGCCGTTAAAGCAGCTCAGGAAGAAAAGAAGGAAAACGAGCACACTTTAGGGGATGACCTGGACCCGTTAGTTGCTGGTAAGCTAGCCGCATTGTTGAAACAGAATCGCGACGAGGAGAACGACAATGGCAATTAAAAACTTTATCTTTGATATTGATGGAACGCTAATTGATACTTATGACGTTTATATGCCGACTTTATTTGAAGTGTTGGCCGACTATGGCTACCACTACACGCCGGAAGAAGAGGAACATTACAGCAAGGAAGTTTTTGGTATTCCGGGCTGGGAATCACTGGAGTACATCGGTAACATCAAGAAGGACCAGATGCAGGAAATCTTAGATGCCTGGGATGAGGCCGCTGAAGTCAAACAGCAGGATGCCAAGGTGATTGACGGGGTTCCAGAAATGCTGGAAGAGTTATCGAACCGTCCGGGAGTGCAGCTGGGGATTGTCACTTCGAAGGTCCGCGACGAGTATGAGAACTACTTCCACCAGATGTTTGACATTGCCAAGTACTTCTCCTTTGCCGTGACGGCTTCCGAGACCGTTAAGCACAAGCCATTTGGCGACCCCATCGTCAAAGCAATGGAAGACAGTGGAAGTAAGCCGGAAGAGTCGATCTACGTGGGTGACACGGTCAACGACATGAAGGCTGCTATCGATGCCGGTACCCACTTTGCGGGTGCAATTTACGACTCGGCCATGCCGGAACGGATCAAGGACAGCGAGTTTCTGCTGAAGAAGCCGCAGGACCTGTTAAAAGTTAAATAACCACTAATTTATGACCATGACTGGAAAGTAGCTTTCTTTCCAGTTTTTATTTTGAAAGTTGCGATCGGTTAACGAAAAGTAAAGTGGTGACGGTTATGACTGTGGATTGATGATGAGCCATTTGTTTATCCTTGTCTTGATGATGACCAGCTTATCAGCGGCGTGCTATGAGTTTTAAGGATGAATTAATGATTCATCATCTGCCTTATCGTTAGAGTAAACAATTAATAATGAACCGGCCACGGTCTTTGTAGTTAAAATGTCATCGTTTTGTATAATTGGTACCCATTAAAAGTAATTTATAACTAACGTGGTTAAGCTTTGCGCTGTGGGGCTCAGCTGTGAAATTGTCGTTGGCAATTTATTGCCTACGACAAGACCAAGCTTCAAGACAAGCGGGATAGCGATTGGCTCGAAGTTGTGTCCACAGCGTTCCAGCCCCACAACAAGCGCAAAGCTGATGCAATGTTCCAGACATTAAGGCTGAGAATTATCACGGTGTTCCTGCCTTATAATCAACGCTAACTGACATAATATTCAGATGTACAAAAAAACCTCCCGTCAATCGCAACGGGAGGGTTTGTCGGTTAAATGAATTTATTCGTTAAAACTGTCGGTTTCAACTTCCTTAAGGAAGTCTGCAACGTGCTTGTAGAAGACGTTCGGATTATCGGTCATTTGATGGTGACCAGCATTTGGCGTTGTTACGAATCGTGCGTGCGGGATCAATTCGGCCATCTTCTTGCCAGTCGGAATTGGCATGGACTCGTGTCCACCGTAAGTGACCAGGGTCGGAACCTTGATGTTCTTCAGGTGGTCTCTGAAGTGCCAATCGGCTAGCTTACCGGTGATGATGAATTCGTTGTCACCCTGGAAAGTGTTATAAATCGTCGGGTCGGTTAAGTCCTGGAGGTGTTCCAGCTTGCTTGGCTGGCGACGGTCAATGTAGCCCTTGTTCAAGATATCAACGCACTTTTGGTAACGTTCGTTATCGTAGTCATCCTTAGCTTCGCATTCCTTCATGAAGGCGACGTCTTCGGCTGGCAGAACTGTTTCACGAATGTGGTTGATGCTCTTAACGTAGTCGTCGATGTCATCGACCATCCCGGAGATGATGGCACCCTTCAGGTGGTCACCAAACTTCTCGGCGTAAAGCTGAACAAGCAGGCCGCCCCAGCTCTGGCCCATCAGGTAGAACTGGTCGATCCCTAACTTTTGCCGTACTTCTTCCACTTCGTTGAGGAAGTAGTCGTAAGTCAGCACTTCTTTACGGACGGCCGGGTCGGAAAAGTCTGGAGTATCAGAGTAAAGTGAGCCCAGCTGGTCGTACATGTGTACTTGGACGTTCAATCCTTGCTTGGCTAACTGGGTAGCAGTGTCTTCCCAGTATTCATGGTTGGCACCAGGGCCACCATGCAGGCAAAGTAAGTGGATGGTTCCTTCGCCCTGGGTGTTGGTCCAGAGGTGGTAACCATTGTGAAGCGTAATAATTGTGGTTCCTTTCTTCATGAAATTTCCTCCATCCTGATTGGTTATAACAAATAATACTTATTCTACCGCTTTTTCTATACTTTTAAAACGCAGATTATAGGGCGCTCATGTCCGGTAAGGTGAGGGAGCTGTGACCGAGGTCTACCTGGTAAGTGAGGTTCTCGTTACCCCGCAGCGTCATTCCAAAGTCAGTACTAAAGATAACTAGCCCCAGCTGGTGACCCGGCAACAGGTGGTGGAAGACGGGCTGAAGCAGCAGGCGAACATTTTCAAACCGGTTTGCTTTGAGCTTGTTGACCGTCCCGGCCCCCTTGATGTTTTGCAGGTTGATGTGGCCGTAAGAGATGACCTTGAATGGTGTTGGCTGCTTAGCTAGTTTAAATTCACGCAAGTCGTCGTATTTCCAATGGTAGCCCAATGGCAGGCCGCCCTTGTTAATCAACTGGGGACTGGTGGTTAATCGCCGTTCCTTCCCGAAGTCAACCAGTTGGGCGGAGATCATTCCGTGATCTGCGTCGACAGCGACTCGTAAGTTGACTTGCGGCGTTCCCCGCAGTAACCACTCGTCCTTTGCCGGGGCACTGAGCAAGCGGAGGCTGAAGTTGTTGTCGTCGGCCAGCATGGCTTCCTGCCACCGAGATGGCTGCTGGCACCACTGCTTGAAGGTGACGTCATCGTGGTGGTCATTAAAGGAATCCAGACTGCTTTGGCCGACTTCACTGGTAGAGAGAACCTTGTTACTGAAGTAGTAGGTTCGTTTGTTGCTGGTGCTCCAATTTCGGTGAACGTGCCAGATTTCCGGGCGGGCATTGTCTTGCACGAGAACGTGTGGAATGGCTAAATCGGCGTTGTTGTCCACTCCCCAGAGCTTGTTAGCGAACCAGAGATTGATCATTTCGGAAAAGTCGAGCGACCGGAAAGCGTTGATGTAGATGTGTTGCCCCTGGTGCAGGATCAGGTGACTGGCAACTGGCAGTCCCTGGACAGCATCGTAAAGGCGCTTGACATTGACTGGCTTGACGTTCCAATCGTTGAGCCCGTGGACCATCATCACGTCGGCCTTAATCCGGTCAAAGTGGATTCGGTAATTACGGGCCATCCAGAATTGGTTATAATTTCCGGTCTCACGGTCTTGTGCTGCCGTCATCTTTGCCAGGTAGTCGCGGTTAGTGTCTTTGATTCGTCGGTAATCGGCCGGATTCTTCGTTCTGCTGAACGTTTCGGCGGCCAGGACATCTGCATCTTCTCCCTGGAAGCCACCGGGAGCCATAACTAACCCACCTTCCCGGTAGTAGTCGTACCAGCTGGAGATGGCGGCTTCGCTGACAATGGCTTTGAGTCCGGCGACCCCGGTGGTGGCGACGGCAGTGGCCAGCGTCCCTAAGTAGGACCGTCCCGTCATAGCAACGTTTCCGTTGCACCACCAGGCGTTGATTTCGATGCCGCTAGTGCGGTCGGTAAATGCTTTACGGTCGCCATGCAGCCATTCGACGACGGCCTTCATCGAGTCGGTTTGTTCAGGAGAACCACAAGTTTGCAGACCATCGGAATCCTTGGTACCAATCCCGGCAGAATAAACGATGGCATAGCCGCGAACGGCCAGATAGTCGTTTAAGGTATAGCTGCCGGTTTCACTAAAGCTTTGGCTTGCTTCGGTTGCGTGTCCATTGACCTGCTGGTGGTAACGCGGATCAGAAAAGGTTGCCTCAGCTGGCGACTTCACCCGACCGGTCTTTTTCGCCGTCAATGGTTGGTTAACGTTGTGGGTGATTTTTTCACCCCACTCGTCATTGGTCCCCTGGTTATATGGACTAGCGGTGAAAACGGCTGGTACTTTTAGACCGTCGTTAGTCTCGGCTGGCCGGATGATTTCGGCCTTTACTAGGTCGGCATAACCATCGAAGTCGGTATCCAGGTCGGTTTCAATGTAGACGACTTCGCGGATAAACTTGGCGGGGTCGAAGGTGGCAACAGACTTCCCGTTGAACCACAATGGCTTTTGGTCTGCAGGGAGGTCGTATGTCCAGGTAAATAGCCCTTGGCTAGTGAGGTAATCGAGGTAATTTTGCCCATTCTTGTTTCGAGTAACAATCAGCCGGTACCAGGCGTCGATGACGTCGTCCTTGGTCCACTGCTGGTGGAAACGGTGTGGTAAGTTGATCTTGGTGATGGCGGCGAGGGGGTCGTCTACCTGGAAGTCCAATGATGGTTCAAACTGCAGCAGCTGAAGGGCAACCAGGTAAAAAACGCTGTCGGACAGCGGTTGCCCGGACTCCAGCCAGTCGGCGAGGTCAACATCGGGAGTGGCCAGAAGCTGGTGGAGGTTTTGCTCGATGGTGGCCTGGTCGTGGCCGTTGGTCATCGTCTTAGCAAGAAGCCGACCAAAGAGTGCTACCGGATCGAGCTGAAAGTCTGCCTCGTCTATCAGGTGCAGGCGCATTAGTTCGGCAACTTGTTTAGGTTTGGCATCAACAATACTGAATTGGTTGTCAATCATCGAAATACACGTTCCTTTCGTTTTCACGTGTCAATTACGTTAATCATACCATGAAAGCAGAAAACCCACGGCGGTGTTAAAACCACTGTGGGCATTAGAACATTAATCTCGATCCTGGTTAAGCTTGCTATGACGGTAGCCGTAAGCTGCGTAGATCAGTAGGCCAAAACCAAACCAGATCCCCGCACCAATGTAGGTTTCCTTGGAAAGGAGGGTCATCATCCACAGGCAAGCCAGGCCGGAGATAACCGGGAGCACTGGGTAAAGCGGAACCTTAAAGCCGCCCTTGTTGCCGATATCGTGCCGCCGGCGCAGGGGGATGATCCCGAAGGAGACGAAGGTGAAGGCCAGCAGAGTCCCGATGTTAACCAGGTTGGTTAATTGGTCCAAGGAAACCAGACCGCCGAGAATGGCGATGATTGTACCGACAGTCCAGATAGCAGACTGCGGTAGTCCCTGATTATCCAGCTTACTTAACTGTGCTGGCAGGAGGCCGTCACGACCGACGGAGTAAACCAGCCGCGAACTGGAGTAGGTCATCGTGACCATCATGGTGAACATCCCGATCAGCGCCCCAATAGACAGGATACCGGCCATCCAATCCTGGTGAACTACCTGGAGGGCAAATGAGACTGGGTTGGCCACGTCGAGCTTGGTGTACTTAACCATCCCGGTGAGGACAACCGACACACCCATGTAAAGGATGGTGGCGATGATCAGCGTCCCAATAATTCCGAGGGGCATGTTCTTGGACGGGTTCTTGACTTCCGCCGCCGAACTGGAAACCGCGTCAAAGCCGAGGTAGGCGAAGAAGACGGTCGTTGCCCCGTGGAAGACACCAGTCATGTGGTAGGGCAAGAACGGGTGGTAGTTGGCCGGTTTGATGAAGAAGACCCCCACACCCAGGAAGAGGATGATAATGGCGATCTTAATTACCACGGCAGCGTTGTTAATCCGCATGGAGGTTTGCATCCCGTGAGATAACAGGGCGGTGACAATGAGGACGATTAAAATGGCGACCAGGTTAATGTAGGTACCGTGGGCGGGATCAAAGGGGCCGGAGATGGCCTTTGGGAGGTGAAGACCAAACCCTTGAAGCAGGGACTGGAAGTAGGCAGCCCACCCGGTAGAAACCGAGGCTACGGCCAGCATGTACTCCAGAATTAGCGCCCAGCCAAGGACCCAGCCGAAAATTTCCCCGAAGACGACGTTACCGTATGAATAGGCACTGCCGGCGACAGGTAAGGCTGAAGAAAACTCAGCGTAACACATTGCGGAGAGGGCACAGACGATGGCCGACAGCAGGAAGGAGAGTGTGACCCCTGGTCCGGCCGTTTTAGCCGCAACGGTCCCTGGAAGGATAAAAATCCCGGTACCAATAACAGCACCGACCCCCATGGCAACGAGGTCAAAGGCCGTTAGTGACTTGACGAATTTTTTATCGGCACCCAGGTAACGGTCGAGGCTCTCTTTTCTGAAAATATTTGCGCTCATCTAGTCAACCACCTTTGTTATACTATATTGGTTAAGAACAATAATATGTTGATCATCATTAGAAGTCAATGAGAAAATTAAAACCAACAGGGAGGATTCTTATTTATGGCGAATGAAGTTACTAGCGGAGCAGT
>DHKFJ23503__coassemble_971_pt1 | contig 14643 bp, 15 predicted proteins | sample DHKFJ23503__metabat2_high_PE_038 | metagenome-assembled genome bin DHKFJ23503 | reverse complement strand
TTAGATCTTGCATCTTAGTTTCGGCGATTTCCTTAACTTGGTCCTTGGTTACCTTGGCAACCTTCTTCGTGTTAGGTTCACCGGAACCGTGTTGAACACCAGCGGCCTTCTTCAACAGAACTGATGCCGGCGGAGTCTTAGTAATGAAGTCGAATGAACGATCTTCGTAAACCGTAATAACAACCGGGATCAGCATCCCCTTTTGATCAGCAGTCCGGGCGTTGAATTCCTTCGTAAAGCCCATGATGTTGATACCAGCTTGACCCAGAGCCGGGCCAACTGGAGGTGCAGGAGTAGCTGCACCAGCAGGGATTTGCAACTTGACAATGTTTGCAACTTTCTTTGCCACGAGACATAACCTCCTTAGTCCGTGATGTGGTCATGATGGAGTCTTGAAATTTACCCCTCCCACAGTATGTCAAACACATACTTTAGTAGGTTATCACATTTTGCCATTAAGAGCAACGATTACTAACCTAATAACAGCAAAAACCCGGCGACCACCGTCACCAGGTTTGGAATGGACCAGCAACTTAGTTGTTAGAAAGGCTATCCAACCAGTCCTTGACCTGACTGCTCAGCCGTCCCCAAAGTCCGTCAAAGCGAGAATCCTGCTTTAATTGCTGGACATCTTGCTTAGCCTGACTCGGGTTCTGGCTAATATTGTTGGCCGTGTCGGAAATCACCTGGACCTTTTCCTGGCCTGACTGGCTCAGCTGGTTCTTCAGGTCATTGTTTTGCTGTTTCAGGGTATTTAAGCGGTCGCGTAACTCTTGTTGGTCGTGGTCCTTTTCGTACTGAGCGACTGCACCAGTTAAGCGGGCCAGTTGCCGTGCCAATTTAGCATTTTCGCTGCTGAGGTGCTTGATGCTGCTGGAATTTTGTTGGATCTGGCTCGACTGCGATGATTCACGCGCCTGCTGCTGAGCCACATTGCGTTCGTGACTGCGAACACCCAAGAAAATGGCCAGCAGCACGATGATAATGATAATCACCGCAATCAGACCTTTGTGGCTCTTTTTCTGCTTTTGTTCGTTTTGCATTGCTTGTTGTTCCCCGCTTTGCTGGTTAGTCTGTTGACGCATTGGCGCCACGTCGGCCTCAATAGTCTTGGTCGCCGCATTCCCATGCTGGTCAACCACCGTTAAGACGACCTGGTAAGTCCCACGTTGCCGAAAGTTAACCTGGGTCCGGTTAACCGACACACTGTCGGTAATATCCTTACCATTTTCGTCAGTGGCGTAAACCCCCAGTCGTTGAATGATTTCCGCATCCGTCAAGTCACGGTCGAGCGGCCAGTTTAGAATATTGCGCTGAGTACTAATGTTTGGTTTCATAGCAGTACCTCCATTAAAGTCAAGTTCAGCGTACCCTTTTCTCATTTAAAAAGCAATAACCTTTATAAATCTTTACATATAGAAAAAACGGGCACTTCATTCAAAGCACTCGTCATCTGTTTCCTTAATCGGTCACAGTATCAATCTGGTTAAAGCCCAGTTCAGTGGAAGTGGACCGCCCAAACATGTCAATATCAACCCGGAGCTTCATCTTTTCATGGTCTACTTCCGTGACATTCCCAGTCAAGTCAGCGAATGGCCCGGCAATAATCTTGACTTCATCGCCAACGTTAACGTCGATATCGGTTTGTGGAACGTCTTCACCCATCCGCTTCATAATCCGGTCAACTTCTTCAGGCAGCAGTGGCGTTGGCTTGGAACCACCACCGTGCGAGCCGAGGAAGCCGGTAACACCGGGAGTGTTACGGGCAATGTACCATGCCTGGTCGGTCATGATCATTTGCACCATCACGTAACCTGGGAAAGTCTTTTCAACCGTTTCCTTAGCTTCCCCATCCTTGACTGTCCGGACAGTTTCTTCAGGAACCACCACGTCAAAAATGTAATCCTGCATGTTCATGGACTGAACACGTGACAGCAAGTTGCTCTTTACACGGTTTTCGTAGCCAGAGTACGTGTGTAGCACGTACCAACGTTTTTCATTTGTTTCCACTGTTTTCTCCTTATTAATTTTGCCTAATCTTTACCAAAATAAAAAACTTCGTGTAACACGAAGTTTTGACCTGCGATGATTATACCAGATAACGGCATTAACCGCCACCGCTACTTAACAAATAAAAGCATTGCGTTTTTGATCAACCAGTCAACCAGTGCAAAGAACAAAATGAAGAAAATCGTCAATGAAATAACGATTGACGTATCGCGTCGGTTTTCCTTTGCCGTTGGCCAGACAACCAGGTGCATTTCATGAAAAACACTCTTGATAAACTTCAAGTTTCCTACCTCGCTTCACGGTGGATCGTATACTCTCCACAATGTTTGCAAAACTTTCGCAGCTCTAAACGCTGCGTTTCGTTCGAACTGGTGGTTGTGACGTAGTTATGCGCACCGCACTTTGTGCATTCCAGTGCAACCTTTGTCTTACTCATCATCCCACCTCCACACGAGACATAGCTTATCACGTTTGCCTAGGATTTTTCAACTGCTGGCCACTAATCCCCCAATTCACGAGCCTTTTTCCGGGCTCGCGCCAATGCAGAAGTAGCTTGACTTGGCTTACAGTGAATTTTATCAGCAATTTCAGCCACCCCATAACCATGAATCCACATGATAAAAACTTCCGCTTCCATTTTGGAACAATGACTTAGTAGGTCACGAAACCGTTGGCGAATCATTACCACTTCGCCTGGTGCACCATAAATGTTTCGTTCGAAGAGATATTGTTCTCCCTCCTCGCCAATGCTGCTGGTAATTTCTTCCGGAATCCGTTTACTAGCAGCTTGTGTCCGGTAAAGATCTCGTGCTCGATTAACCAATGCTCGCTTATAAAACCAGCAGAAGCGAACCATCTCATCGGCATGGTACTGGCTAACCACCCGCATCATCGTCATCAGCGATTCCTGACGCCAGTCATCATACTCGTATGCGCAAATTTTATTCCGGTTCCATTGTTTTCTCACCAATGGTTCATAACGTTCGAATAAAGCATCAATACTTTGACGGTCGCCAAACTTGGCCCCGCTAATTAACGTTAATTCTTCCTGATTTTCTTCGATGAATGATCTTAAATCCATAAAGACCAATCCTCCCAAAATTAAAAGTAATCATGGCATGACTGGTCATCCAAAGTGATCCGTGAAAGGGTTTCATCACATCATCTCTCCATCAAAGACTTATTTAATAGTTCTCCGCAATGATTTTACATCAATGTGACCGCCTTCATGACATTATTTAAATTAACAGAAAATTGGTATAGTTACAAGATAAATTTTATAACTAGCTGGTCTTTTGGATGTATATCATAAAGTTTAAAAGCGGTGCTGCTAAGGCAACACCGCTTTTAAATTTTTTATTAATTCACTGGATGACGGCTGTTGAACCCTTGATAAATTAACAGGCTGGCCGCCACACTGGCGTTCAAACTTTGCACGTGACCCACCATCGGAATGGTTAGCGTTTCATCGCAGGTTTTCTTCATCAGCGGGGAAATACCCTTCCCCTCGTTGCCGATCACTACGGCAGACGGGCCAGTCGCATCCCAGCGCCGGTAGTCGGTACCCTTCATATCGGTACCAAAGAGCCAGACGCCACGTTCCTTTAACTCTTCTGCGGTTTGCACCAGGTTATTAACCCGGGCAACCGGCACGTGTTCCAGGGCTCCGGCAGCCGTTTTGGCCACGACGGACGTCAAGCCAACGGAACGCCGCTTAGGGATAATCACCCCGTGGACCCCGGCCGCATCAGCGGTCCGCAAAATGGATCCTAGGTTGTGTGGGTCCGCCAGCTGGTCGAGAATCAGGAAAAACGGTGCTTCATCCCGCTCCTGAGCCCGGTCAAAGAGGTCATCGATCGTCGCGTACTGGTAAGCGGCGACCGCCAGCACAACCCCCTGGTGGTTTTCGTGGTTAACCAACCGGTCGAGCTTTGCCTTGGGGACGTTGGTAACGACCAGGTGGCGTTTCTTGGCCAGCTTAATGATCTCCCCAATGGCCCCGGCACGCAGGCCGGACTGAATAAAGACCTTGTTAATCTCCTGGCCGTCGGCTTTTAATGCCGCCACGGCCGGGTGGCGACCAATAATAAAGTCATCGTTGTTCTGGGAATTATTCTTCATGTTCTAGTCGCCCCGCTTCTACTTGGTCAATGCACCACTGTGCCAGTTCATCGATGCGCTCAGTCTTGTCCGCCAATTTGAGGTAGCCAAAGAGGGCCTCAAAACCAGTTGAAATCCGGTATGTCAACACCGAGGTGTGCTTGGCATGAGTATGACTGTTGGCATTACGGCCACGCTTAAAGTACGACCATTCCTCATCAGTCAGCAACTGGTCTTGTTCCATCAACTTGACCAAGGCTGCCTGGGCCTTGGCTGAAACAAAGTGGGTGGCACGTCGTTGCAGCTTGGTCGGTTTAGTCATCCCCATTTTCAGCAAATGTTGGCGAATGTATACTTCGTAAACCGCATCGCCAAGGTAGGCCAATGCAATTCCGTTAATCTGTTGGTAATCTTTTGCTTCTGGCATCTTATTCCTTCCTAAACCGGGTGCCCTGCGGGGTATCTTCGAGGATGATCCCCTGGGCCTTTAACTGGTCCCGGATTGCGTCACTGCGTTCAAAGTCGCGGTTTTTGCGTGCCTGGTTACGTTCCTCAATCAAGGACTTGATCTGGTTATCATCAATTTCGTCTACGTCAGCCGGGCTCAACTCGATTCCAAAAATGTTCATCAAGCGCTGAATTTCGTCGGTCAGTTCAACCAACACCGGTTGCTTGACGGTATTTCGATGCGAATAAACGTTGGCAAACTTAATCAGTTCGTAAACCACGGCGATCCCGTTTTGCACGTTAAAGTCGTCGTCCATGGCTTCCACAAACTGCTTTTCGAAGTCTTTGACTTTCCGCGAAATTTCTTCGTCAGTCCCGGCGACTGCGTCTTTTTGCCGGTAGGTCAGGTTGCGAACGGCGGTCTTAATGTGGTTGAGGTTGTTAGCCGCATCCTGCAGAGCCGTCTGCGAGAACTGGATCGGCCGCCGGTATTGGGTTGTTGACATGCTGAAACGCAGCACCTGCGGGGCAACCTTCTTACCCATCTCATGGACGGTGACAAAGTTATGCAGGGACTTACTCATCTTTTCGTTGTCTTCGCCAATGGTGACAAAGCCGTTGTGCATCCAATAGCGGACAAACTTTTGACCGGTGGCAGCTTCACTTTGGGCAATTTCATTTTCGTGGTGTGGGAACTCAAGGTCCTGCCCACCACCGTGGATATCAATCGTCTTGCCCAGGTACTTAGTGCTCATTACCGAGCATTCGATGTGCCAGCCTGGCCGGCCCTTTCCCCACGGCGAATCCCAGCTAATTTCACCAGGTTTAGCGGCTTTCCAGAGGGCAAAGTCCAGCGGGTCTTCCTTTTTCGCCATTTCGCCTGCGGTCACGTGTTCGCTCGCGCCGGCTTCCAAGTCGTCCAACGACTGACCAGACAGTTCACCATAGTGGGCAAATTTGCGGGCGCGATAGTAAACATCCCCGTCTGCTTCATAGGCGTAGCCCTTGTCAACCAATACCTTGACAAAGTCGATAATATCGTCAATGTTCTCCGTAGCCCGCGGGTGGAGGGTTGCCGGCTCAATATTCAGGGCCTTCGTGTCTGCCATGAAGGCGGCAATAAACCGCTTGGCCAGCTCAGGGACGGTAATCCCCTCCGCATTGGCCTCCTTGATCATCTTGTCGTCGACATCCGTAAAGTTGGAAACATACTTGACCTTGTAACCCTTGAATTCCAGGTAGCGTCGAACGGTATCAAAGGCGACCGCACTGCGTCCGTTGCCAATGTGGATGTAATTGTAGACGGTCGGCCCACAGACATACATACTGACCTTTCCGGGAACGAGCGGCTTAAATTCTTCTTTTTGCCGAGTCAGCGTGTTATAAATTTTCAGCATTTGCGGTGCTCCTTTTCTGTTTAATAAGCCCATTCTAACACAACCGCTAGTGGTGCTTGGGGCAACCAACCACGACTACTCACAATCTCGGAGGTCGCTAGCTGCTTGGATTCCCGCCTGGCGGCCAAAGACCACAGTCTCGGCGATTGAATTGCCACCGATCCGGTTGTTTCCGTGCAGGCCGCCAACCACTTCACCTGCCGCATAAAGACCAGCAATCGGCTGCCCGTTGGCATCTAGCACCCGGGTTTGCGGGTCGGTATGAAGACCTCCCATCGTGTAGTGAATTGCTGGGGCAACGTGAATAGCGTAAAACGGCCCTTTCTTTAGCGGGTGCCGGCCGGTCGTCCGCTTCAGAGAATCCTCTTGGTGTTGTTCAACTATTTGGTTCCAGTTTTGAACCGTGGCGGTCAACTGACCACCATCAATACCGATCGTTTTGCCTAATTCTGTTAAGCTGTCAGCCTGTTTAACCAAACCAACATGACAGTAAAAATCAATTGCCTTGGCTCGTTCACGAACAGACTGGTCAAAAATCAGGTAGGCGCTCTTTTCCGGCAAGGCAAAAATGGCGTTGCTGACGACCCGTCGAGTGGCCAGTTCGTTGATAAAACGCCGGCCGTTTTGGCCGACCAGGATCGCTCCTTCGCCACGCACCGCTTCACCGATCAAAAAAGCGTGAGGTTGGTCTTGCTGGACCGTCGGATGAACCTGGATGAATGGCAAGTCGCGAACCGCCGCTCCCACTTCTTCAGCTAGTTGCAAGCCGTCACCGGTGGCCCCCGGCTGGTTGGTCGTCTTCAACCCGCTCAAGTCCGGGCGGAGGCGACTGATCAACTTCGCATTGGCACCAAAACCGCCGGTAGCGACGATTACGGCTTTAGTCTGGATCGTTTGCAAGTGACCATCTTGATCCACTTCTACGCCGGTGATGCGGTGGTCGTTGGTCAACAAATTACTTACCCGGCTGTTAGTAAAAACCGGCACCCGCTTTTCCTTGAGCCGTGCTAGTAACCCCTTAACCAGGTAATTACCGACCGGCGCGGTTGACTGGGGACGGTGGGTTCGCGGCTTAGTCATGCCGCCGGTGATGGTTAAACTCGTCAGTGGCATCCGGCGGGCTGCCAGCCAGTCAATCGCTAGTGGTGCATGGTGAACGAAAAAGTCAAGCATTGCCGGGTCATTGAGCCTGCCGCCCCCCTGAAACGTTTCGTGGTAGAAAGCGGTCATCGAATCGGTCACCCGGTGCTGCAATTGAACATCGGTTTCCGCCGCATTCATCCCCGACGAAGCACGGTTGGTGTTCCCACCAGCCTTGGCCTCCTTTTCGAGGACGGCGACGCTGGCTCCCAGTTCACTTGCCTGCAATGCAGCAGTCATCCCCGCACCACCGGCACCAATTACCACAACATCATACTGTTCTTTCATCATGCTCATTCTCCGTTGTCCTTCTTGACGTCCGACTTTAATAACGACATTTTATCATCAATCCGGCTCAAAATGGCACTCGCTACCAAATTTGCACCGGATGCCGAATAGTGAAGCTGGTCCCCAAAATCAGCGCCTGGCTGCCAGGCGCCATTCGTCGCAATTAGTGGCTCCACCTCAAAGACGAATGGGCGCGTCGCTAGCTGACGGTTAACCTGGTGACGAATTGCGGCAACGTGGCGGCTGGTGCGCCGTTGATCGTTAGCCAAGTGCAGACCAACGGGCGGAATGGTGGTGGTGATTAAATCACTGCCACGACGATGTACCAGCTGGTTCAACCGGTCGAAGCCGTCAACCAGTTGCTTGGCCGTCGGCAACTGGGCGTCCCGGCTCCAAAACGGGAGGAGCAGGTCATTGCTCCCTATCAACGCCACCACCAGGTCAACGGGGAACGATTCTCCTGCTATTCGTGATATCAGGCTGTCACCAAAAGTGGCATACAAGGGTTCATCGTTCGACGCCCCATGAAGTAAGCGACTACCAGAAATCGCGGTGTTGCACAGCACCACATGGCGGTTCAACTGCCGTCGCAGTCGTGCTACTAATGACGTCGCCACCAGCCCCATTTCAGCCAGCGAGTCGCCGGTTAATTCCACTACCAACGGGTGTTCGCCGCTTAACACCTCCATGCCCGCCAGACAAAACCACCCCTTGCGCGCGTGGTCACCTGTCGGTAGCTGCGGACGAAAATGAAGTGCCTGGCTGTAGATTGCGTTTGCCAAGGTGGGATCATAGGTCGAGTTGAAGTCAGCATACCGTTGTGACCGGCTGGCGACCATCATCACGTAGAGAGGCTGATCAGCAACTGAGGCAACCCGTACCGGATCCGTCCGCACCACTTGTCCCCGCGGGATCGTTAGTTCGCGCTGTCCATTGATTGTCACCCTTACGGCCTGCGTCATCTCCGGATTGTCAGCCACCATTACCTGATTAAACACCAGGTTTTGATCCCCGTAACGGTTCATCAAGACTAGCCGTAGTGAGGTCCCGTTAAGGCCCGGTGTTAGTTTAACTAACTGGGTTAAGTGCTTGAAGCGAAACGGGAGGGAAGCAAAATTGCTGCAACCATACCAGACCGCTGTTTGCCATTGTTTCATGTCTTCATCTCCTAAAAAAGGCCGCGTTCTTCACGCGACCTTGACTATTAGTGCTGTTCAGCCAGCAAGTTAATCACCTGCTCATCAGGGATACCGAGGAAGTACTTTTGCAAGTCAAATCGACCTAATACCTTGCGAATTGCGGCTGGCGCGTACGGGATCCTCACCAGCGCCTGTGCAACTTCATTGACGTCGCCGGTGCCAAAAAAGTCACCATAAAGGTGGACGGCGACAATTTTACCGTTTTCTACCTGGTAGCGAGCATCAATCGTGCCACTATCAAAATGGTGGCGCTTCTTGACTGTAAACTGCGGTGACTTCCCGTAAACCCAGTCCCAATTAGCATAACGTTCCTTGACTAGCCGTTGAATTGCTTGCTCGTCTTGTCCTGTCAACTGGTACTCGTTCTGGCGGGCTTCGTCAATCGATGCAACATGCCAGATGCGCTTAATCAGCTCATCACGAAATTTGGCCGTTGTCAAATGTTGAAACTCTGGCGCAAGGTATTGGCGAACGTTAGTGACTCGAGAGCGAACCGACTTGATCCCCTTAGAAGCAATCTTATCGTGAGCAACATGGAGCGCCCCTGCAACCGCATCGGTGTCCACGTCGTACATCAACGTTCCATGGGAGAAGGTTTTCTGGTTGCGAGAGTACATGGCATTGCCAGAAAATTTGCGACCGTCAATCACGATGTCGTTACGACCGGTGACTTCTGCGCCGGTCGCCCCCATTTGATGCAGAGCATCGACCACCGGGGATACCAGCTGCTTAAAATCACCAAAACGCTGGTCCTTAGCTGGGACAACAAAGCTGAAACACAGGTTGCCGAGATCCTGGTACATGGCACCGCCGCCGGAAAGACGCCGCGTGACTGTGATGTGGTGCTCTTCGCAGTATTGCTGGTTGATTTCTTCCAAGGTGTTCTGGTTGCGTCCCACAATAATGCACGGTTTTTCAATGTAGAACAGCATAAATGGCAGCGGAATCTCATCACTATTCATCAGGTACTCTTCTGTTGCCAGGTTTTGCCGAATATCATTTGACTTCATCGCAAGGTATTTCATCTTTTCTCCCTCTCAAAAAACACTAAATGTTCGTTGGCATCCCCAGACCAACATCAGCGCAATCCATAATTGTTTCGGACAAACTCGGGTGTGGGTGGATAGTTAACGCAACATCTTCTACCGTGCAGCCGCACTCAATGGCCAGCGTCAATTCACTGATCAAATCAGCTGCATCGGCCCCCACAATCTGGGCTCCCACTAGTTGTTTTTGGTCATCGTCTTGGTAAACCATCCGGACAAAACCAGCAGGCTGGTTCAGTGAAACCGCCCGGCCATTAGCCATGAACGGGAACTGGGCGGTCTTGACTTTCAGCCCCTGCTTAGTTGCTTCCTTGGCAGTTAACCCGGTAGTGGCAATCGGGGTATTAACATAGCAAACCGCTGGCATCGCATGGTAGTCAACGGTGGTCTTCCTCCCCGCAATGGCTTCAGCAGCCACCTTCCCTTCATAGGAAGCCTTGTGGGCCAGAGCGGCACCGGGAACAATGTCACCGATGGCAAAAACGTTTGGCAAGTTGGTCCGCCCCTGGGCGTCAACCTTGACCAGCCCATGGTCGTCCAGCTCAATGCCGGCCTGTTCAAAGCCCATCTCACTGGTATTAGGCTTACGGCCAACGGCGACAACCACGTAATCGGCATTCAGCCGGTGATCCTGGCCACTTTTCGTATAAACCACCTCAACGTGGTCGCCATCATCCTTAGAACTCTTGGCCATCGCACCGGTAACAATGTCGACATGGTGCGCCTTAAAGTCCTTGACCGCCACCTTAACCAGGTCTGTTTCATAGTTAGACATAATCTGTGGCAAGCCTTCCAAAATGGTGACGTGGGCACCAAAGTTGGCGTATGCTCCTGCCAACTCGCAGCCAATGTAGCCGCCACCAATAATTACTAATTCCTTCGGCACCTCTGTCAGGTCCAGGGCACCGGTGGAGTCCAAAATTCGGCCACCAAACTTGAAGTGCGGGATTTCTACCGGGTGACTGCCCGTCGCGATAATCAGGTGCTTAAAGGTGTACGTTTGGGCCTGATCATCCTTGATCACCCGCAGACTATGGTCATCCTTCAGAAAGGCGCTCCCCCAGATCACGTCGATATGGTGTTTTTTGAAGAGGTAGCCGACACCACTGGTCATCCGGTTAACAACCTTGTTCTTAAACTCGTGGGCCTTGTCCATATGGAAAGCCACCTCACGGCCTTCAATCCCCATCTCATCGGAATGAAGTGCCGTTTGGTAATTATGCCCGACCTGAATCAAGGCCTTCGACGGAATACAGCCGACGTTGAGGCAGACCCCACCGAGGAATTCTTTTTCAATAACCGTGACCTTCTGTCCCAGTGCGGCCGCATGGATCGCTGCGACGTAACCACCGGGTCCGGCACCAATGACGACGGTATCCAAATCAATTGCAAAATCACCAACAACCATCAGTTATCACTCCTCACTAGGCTTCCATCAGCAAGAGTTCAGGGTCAGCCAGCAGTTCCTTCAGCCGGTTCATCGCCCGCTGCGCGGTCCCACCATCAATAATCCGGTGGTCAACCGTCAGGGATAGCTTCAAAACTTTGCCAACCGTGACGCGGCCATTGTTAATGATTGGCTCTTCAGCAATCCGACCCATGCCCAAAATGGCCACTTCCGGCCAGTTAATCAGCGGTGTAAAGTAGCCGCCACCAATTGAACCAATGTTGCTAATGGTCATGCCAGTGTGAGCCATCTGGTCTGCCGTCAGTTGCTTTGCCTGAGCCGCTTCGGTATTGTCCATAATCTCGCCAGCGATCTCAAATAAGCTCTTGGTGTCCGCGTGCTTAATATTTGGTACGTACAAGCCGTGGTCAGTGTCGGTAGCAATTCCCACGTTCACGTAGTCACGGTAATGAATTTCATGGTTAGCCATGTCCACTTTGGCATTGAATACCGGAAATTCCTTCATAATTACCGCCAATGCCTTCACAAGGTAAGCCATGAAGGTAAGGTGAACACCGTGTTTCTTGGCTAATTCCTTGTACTTATTGCGGTGGTTCCAGAGCTTCTCAACAGTGACTTGGTCAAAGATGTTAATCATTGGAATTTCCGCAACGGACTTGATCATCGCTTTGGCCGTTGCCTTGCGAACCGGTGACATCTTCTCGGCATGTTCCGGCCAACCGTCACTAGCTGCCGGTGCAGCGGTTGCTGTTGCCACTGTCTTCTCTGGTGCGGAAGTATCAACTACCCCGTCGTTCTCTAGGAAGGCATCGACATCGGAACGCAGGATCTGGCCGTGACGACCAGTCCCCTTAATCTGGGTCAGGTCAACACTGTGATCACGGGCATACTTCCGCACCGCCGGCATTGCCAGGACCGGTAAATGGTGGTCTTGCTCTGCTGGTGCTGCAGTACTTGAAGTTGCCGGCGTCGACTGCTCGCTGGCAGCTAGCTCGGCTCCTTCATCAGGAGTTGCCGATGTTTGATCGGCAGCGGTCGAGGAGTCGACATTGCCCAACCCATCAGCCACCGTTAACTCCACCAAGGCCTGACCAACCTCGGCGGTTTCACCCTCTTGAACGAGGATCTTGGTAACCGTCCCGTCAACTGGTGACGGAATCTCTTCGACCGACTTGTCGTTTTCGATCTGAACCAAGTCTCCATCCTTTTTGACCTGATCACCGGCCTTAACATGCCATTCGCCAACGGTCCCTTCGGCAATTCCCTCGCCGATGTCGGGAAGTTTTAATTGATATTTTTCGCTCATAAGTTCACCCCGCGATTAAAACTGAACAGTTTCCTTGACTTGGTTGATAATATCCTGTTTGTTTGGCAGCCAGGCTTTTTCGGCCTGGGCAAACGGATATGGCGTATCCGGTGATGCTACCCGGGCCACTGGTGCGCCCAGCGATAAAATGCCCTTTTCGGCAATCAGCGCCGCGACGTTGGCCGAGACCCCGGCCTGTTTCTGGGCTTCCTGAACAAGGACTACCCGGCCGGTCTTCTTGACCGAAGCTAAGATAGTATCCTCGTCCAGCGGTGCCAGTGTCCGCAGATCCAAGACTTCGGCGTCAATACCTTCCTTAGCCAATTCATCAGCCGCCTGTAAGGCCAGCCGAACCATGTAGCCATAAGTAATGATAGTGACATCCTTGCCTTCACGTTTAATACCAGCCTTATCAAGCGGCACGGTGTAGGCATCGTCAGGGACCTCTTCCTTAAATGACCGGTAAGCCTTCATGTGTTCCAAGAAGACAATCGGGTCATCTGAGCGGATTGATGAAATCAGCAGGCCCTTAGCATCGTAAGGACCGCTTGGGCAAACCACCCGCAGGCCTGGCACCTGGGCAACTAATCCCTCAAAGCTATCGGAGTGAAGTTCAGGAGTGTTGACCCCACCACCAAACGCAGAACGGATCGTCACCGGCATCTTCCGGCTGCCACCCATCCGGAACCGTTCCCGGGCAAGCTGACCGGCAATTTCGTCAAAGGCCTCAAAGACGAAGCCGAAGAACTGCAGCTCCGGAACCGGCCGGAAGCCTTGCAGTGCTAACCCGTTGGACAGTCCAATAATTCCTGATTCAGCTAATGGCGTATCAAAAACCTGGTCCTTGCCGTGCTTTTCTTGGAGCTTGTCCGTTGCCCGGAAAACACCGCCGTTCTTGCCAACGTCTTCACCAAAAACCAGTACCTTCGGGTCGCGACTTAATTCTTCATCTAAGGCAGCAGTAATCGCCTTTACCATTGTCATCTTGGCCATTTTACTTTGCCTCTCTTTGCTGGTAGTCATCAATTTGTTTTTGGATTGCTGGCGGTGTTTGCACGTACTCGTTCTGCAAAAATTCGGAGACCCGCTGTGCTGGTTGACTTTCGACTTGTTTCATCGCCTCATCGACTTCCTGGTTAACTTGGGCGGTGTATTCATCTTCCAGTTGCTGGTTCCATAAGCCCTTGCCTTCCAGGAACTTGCGCATCCGAACCAGTGGATCATTCGCGTGCCACTGGTTCTCTTCTTCTTTCGTCCGGTAGCGGTGCGGGTCATCACCAGAAAGGGTGTGCGGGCCATAGCGATAGGTCAACGTTTCAATCATCACTGGACCGTTTCCAGCAACAATCCATTCGCGAGCCTGCCGGGTCACTTCATAAACTGCTAGGGCGTCCATCCCATCAACCTGAATGCCCGGAATTCCCGCTGCCATCGCTTTTTGGGCCAGCGTTTTGGCAGCAGTTTGTTTTTTGCGGGGAACCGAAATAGCGTAGAGGTTGTTTTGCACGATAAACAGTGCCGGAGCATGGTAGGCCCCCGCAAAGTTCATTCCTTCATAAAAATCTCCCTGTGATGTCCCCCCGTCACCGGTGTAGGTATAGGCAACATTTGGCTGACCATTCTTCTTAATTCCCAGCGCGACACCAGCCGTTTGGACATATTGCGCGCCGATGATAATCTGCGGTGGTACCGCCTGCAGTTCTTGTGGGTAGATGTTACCAGCAACGTGGCCTTTGGACCAAAGGAAGGCTTGCCACAACGGGAGGCCGTGCTTAACTAATTCCGGGACATCACGGTACCCAGCTAGCAGGAAATCATCCTTGTTCATGGCGTAATTAGACCCCATCTGGCTGGCCTCCTCGCCGCTGGTGGGCGCGAAGAACCCCAGCCGCCCTTGCCGTTTCAACTTGGTCGTCCGGTCATTGACAATCCGCGACCACACCATCTGCTTAAATAAGTCCACCAGCTGGTCATCAGACAAGTCCGGCAGCAAATCTTGGTCAACAACTTGGCCGTCCTGATTGAGCACTTGGAGTGGTTGGTCGGTTGGCGTTCGTTTGAGTTGTTCAAAATCCAATTGTTTCATCCAAATACATCCCCCTTACAAGAGACGACAACAAATAATAGCGCTTACATCTTTTATTGTAATATCTTTTCACAATGGTTCAACCATTGTGGAAACCTGCACGAAGTTAAAATTGCCGGTCGTAGTCTAGCGCGTCTGTTTAAATGATCAAAATAAGTTTCTATGTGAAATTTCGATCAACACCATTTCGGAATCGCGCTAAAATACGGGTAATTA
>DHKFJ23503__coassemble_930_pt1 | contig 15381 bp, 19 predicted proteins | sample DHKFJ23503__metabat2_high_PE_038 | metagenome-assembled genome bin DHKFJ23503 | reverse complement strand
ATTTAAAACGCCGCAAACGGCTTAAAGACCAGTTTATGAATAATCGTCCTTTCCAGGTCACTTAAACTTTTCTGTTCAAAGGCCTGCTTCATCACCAAATCGTGCTGGTGACGGCACAATAGATTCTGGTATTCCTGCAGGCACTTCTGCAACTTGCGCCGTTGCTGGTAATCGGTCACTTTGAGTCGTGCACTAGTCATCCCCTGACAAAACTGGCGAAAATCTAGCAGTTCCGACTGCAGCTCGGCAACTTTGTCAGCAGCTTCCATATTATGGATGAAAGATTTACCACAGTAGTTCAGGGTAACCAATAACGGCACCCCGGTGACCACATTATCAAACTGCAAACGAAGGCCATTATCATTTGGCTTGGCCAGTTCGGCATGCAAAAGGTGGTGTGTCATCACCCAGACCACATCGTCGTTACTCATCCCGCAGGTTGGGACTAGCTGGTATTTGCCGGCAACGGCCGAACGGGTCGCACGCGGCATCCCCAGCATTTTGTAATAGACCCGGCTCTCCACATCACCGATGCAGTTTTCCTCGAAGAAGGTCTTTAAAACATCATGAATTGGTTGGCAGATTAACAGGACCTGCCCCTTGGTGGTCACCACCAGCGTCGCCTTTTGTCTCTGATAGAGGCGGCCAGTCAGCAAGAGTACCGATTGCCAAGTGATGTGAAAAGTGTCGACCACGTAGTCCGCTTGGTTGGCGGAAAAGGTTGTAAGATTGATTGTTTGACAGTGACCAGCCATTGAAGCACCTCGTTGTTTATTTGTCAAGGAGACAAAAAATCGTTTTTGACGGTAAAAACGCTTTCTACCATTCCAATTAATGAGATTACCGAATGATTTAATCATTGTCAACACAATTTTAATAGCGATACAGTTATTTTTCCTAATTCAACCAAACCGCAAAATTATCTAAAATATAGACAACCTTGGCCAGGGAAATTTTTATAATTAGGTGAAAATATGACCAATCGAACAATGGCAGAGGGATTCGCTTTCCTCCTTGCTGACAACCGTACCCGACTCATTCATGGCGTTTTAAAGAGTCTTTATCTGCGGCCAACTGACGATGACTACCATGACTACTTCCAGGAGGCCTGCTTGCTCTTTGCAGAGGCATACTGCGACTTTCCCCAAAACATAGCCAATCACGAGACAGACCTGATGCACTTTGCTTACCAGAAGATCCGCTGGCGACTGCTCGACCAACGAAAACGCGCCACCTGGCAGCAAAGTTGCTGCGAATGCTCACTTGACAGTCCTGCACTGAGCCCAACCCAAAAGGAACTGCTCTTCCTGGATCCCGCAAGCAATTCTCCATTAGCGGTCACCGCGAAAAACGACCTCTTTGCCCGCTTGGCCACCCTTTGTACTAAAAAGCAGCGCGACTACCTCCTCTCGGTGGTAGTCCGTCACATGACCGACAGCGAAATTGCCCGCTACTATCACGTTAGCCGCCAAAACGTCTACCAGTGGAAACGAGGGGTAATTAAAAAGGCACGTAAGTTGTTGTAGATTGATGAATACCAATAATCCATAATATTATCTCGGCTTCTTTAATCTTAATATATGAACCATCAACAAGGCCCCCGGCAAAACTGCCAGGGGCCTTGATATAGTATCAATATTCTTTACCTAATAAAGGTTCTTCGGATGTGGCAAGCCCTTGATTTCGTGCTTTACGTGGTTCAACATGTCGTCGATCATTTCCACGACGTGCGGGTCATCGAGGATGTAGTAGACCTTGTTACCCTCTTTGTGGTTGCGCACCAGCTGGTAGCGACGCAATATACCCAGTTGCTTGGAAACGATGGGTTGCGCCACCCCAAGTGCCTGCACAATGTCACCGACGGAGACATCATTCTCCTGGTAACGGAGAAAGTACAAGATCTTAATCCGGGTGCTATTGCTCAGCACCTTGTAAATTTTGGTTGCTTCATCAATTAAACTGTCAGAAATTTCCACTTGTGATTACGTCCTTAGATTAACTTCATTAAGTGACTAACCAGGCCGCTATCCCAGAAAACGTACATGCCCACGCCAACGTAGACCACCTTCATCAGGATTTCACTGTACTTGGCCATAAAATGCTTGACCACTGGGATTTCGCCGATCATCTTCAATAAGCATACTATAATCACGGTGAAAATGCCGACATAAAGGAGGACTTCAACAAATTGAACCCCGGTCACGTTGGTCAAGACCGGCAGAAAGATCGACAGGTTGCACCCGGCGCAAACAGACAAATAGGTAACTAACACCGTCAAGGATGGAGTCCAGTTGCCTAGACTATTGGGATCTTCATCATTATCGTGGAGTGCCATCCAGATTGGTAAAATTCCCAGCATCCCCAGGACCCACTCCGGCAAGAACATCGCCAATACCTGTCCGGCAAAGTAGCTGGCCACAACTAAGACCAGCACCCCACCTAAATATCCCAGGACCACATCCCGCAATTTAAACTTGTCCAATAACAGCAACAAAATAAAGAAAAAGTCGAGATTGACTGCCAGAAACGTTAACGTTAAAACCCACCAGTTCATGGACTTGCCCCCCTATATGCCACATTTGATATATAGTATATATCGTTTCTGGTATATATCAAGCCATTTTCCAGTTAATTCCGAATAAAAAAGACATCAATAAGCAACGACTTGCTAAAGACTAATAATTGTTAAAGTTTAATCGCATCCCCGGGAGTTAGGGTCACCTCGCCCACCAGGTTCTCGTTGAAGAGCTTGGTAATGCCGTCGACATCCAGGCGCTGGCCAAGCCCCCACATCAACTTGGTGATGGCACTCTCTGCCGTCATGTCGTGAGAGGAGATCGCTCCTTCCAGCAGTGCTAAGCGGCCAACCTCATACTTGGTCAGGTCACTGCGTTCGTACAGGCACTGGCTGGTGGCAATCACCGGAATGCCCTGGTTGATCAGGTCACCAATGACGGCTACCAGGTTGCGACGGATAAAGTTCATCCCGCCCAACCCATAGGCTTCAATGACGATCCCCTTACAACCGTTATCAACCATCGCGTACAAGAGGTTCGGATCAAAGCCAGGGAACAGCTTAACCAGTGCCACATGGGTTTCCAGTTTTTCCTGAAGCTGGCACGGCTCGGTCGGCGGCACCGGTTTCCAGCCGGTATAAACAATCCCGTCGGAGGTGACATTGGCAATCGGCGGTACCTTCACACTTTCAAATGCATCAAAGTTCGTCGTCCGTACCTTGACCGCCCGCGACCCCAGCATAATTTTCCGGTTAAAGGCCAGGTAAATGGCCGCCGGGCAGTTAGCGGCCGCCGCAAAGGCCAGCCGCAGGTTGTCAATGGCGTCGGTCAGCACTTCGTTGATCGGCACCTGACTCCCGGTCAAGACCACCGGAATCTCGATGTTCTGGAGCATGAATGACAACATCGACGAGGTGTAGGCCATCGTATCGGTCCCGTGAGAAATCACAATTCCGTCGTACTGGTGGCGGTACTCAAAGACTTTTTCTGCCATCAGCTGCCATTCTTCCGGCTGGATGTTCGAGGAGTCCAGTTCGAGGATATCCTTGACATAAATCTCGTACGGGACCGGCCCCAGCTGTTTCAGCAATGACGCACCGTTCTCTTGTGGTTTGAGGCCGTCACTCGAAGTGTCTGATGCGATCGTCCCACCGGTGGTCAGTAGTAAAAGCTTCTTTGTTGCCATTTCATTCACTCCCTTTACATTGATCTTATTCTACCACCCCACCATCCCCGGCGACCATCTCAATTATTAGCGATTAGCGAAGCAGTCATAGTATAATGTAAGCGTTGTTAAAACGACTCACTTTGAGGAGGGATTTTAGATGGAAATTAAAAACGTCGTTGTCGCTGGTGCCGGGGTCCTCGGTAGTCAGATTGCCTTTCAGGTAGCCCGTTTCGGCTTCCAAGTCAAGATTTGGAACCGTCACACTGACCGGGCTGAACGGCGCCTGGCAGGTATTAAAGCGCCATTCATGAAGGACATGAACGCTAGCGAAGCCGACTACCAAAAGGCCATGGATAACATCGTTGACATTAGCAATGACCTACAAAAGACGGTGGCCGATGCCGACTTGGTGATCGAATCCGTTTCCGAATCGCTGGAAATTAAGAAGGCCTTCTACGAAGACTTAGACAAGATTCTGCCGGACCACACCATCGTGGCCAGCAACTCGTCGACCTTCGTGCCGAGCCAACTAGTCAAGTTAACTGACTTCCCAGAACGCTTCCTCCACATGCACTTTGCCAACCATATTTGGAAACAAAACGTGGCCGAAATCGTTGGAACCGACAAGACCGACCCAGCAGTCAAGGACGCGGCGATTAACTTTACCCGCGCAATTGACATGGTTCCGATTGTCTTAAAGAAGGAAAACCACGGCTACGTGATGAACGCCCTCTTGATCCCACTACTGAACGCTGCCCAAGCCCTGTGGGCCAACGGGGTTGCTGACCCGCACACGATTGACAAGGACTGGATGATTTCCAACGGTTCACCACTGGGCCCATTCATGATCCTCGACATCGTTGGCCTGCGGACAGCCTACGAAATCGTCAATAACCAATACCAGCAAACCAAGTCACCGCTGGCCAAGAAGATTGCTGACAAGCTAAAGGAAATGATCGATGCCGGCCACACTGGTGTGGAAGCAGGACAAGGGTTCTACCACTACCCAAACCCAGAATTCCAGGACCCGGACTTCCTGAAGAAATAACTGCCTGTAAATATAATAAGGATGCCACTTCACTGTGACATCCTTATTTTTTATATGAGGTCCTTAATGATGAAGAAGATAATGGGAATCAGTAGCGATGGCAAGAGGTTGAGTGTCTTCAGGTTCTTGACCTTCATCATCGAAAGTCCCGTCGCAGCAATCAAAAATCCGCCGACGATCGAGATTTCAGTGACTAGTTCGCTGCTGAAGAACGAGGCTGACAGGTACTTGGCAATCAGGTAAATCCCGCCCTGCCAAATGAGGATCACCGGTGCCGTCCACATGATCCCCCAGCCAAAGCTGGCACCGAGGACCATCACCGTTACCAGCGCCATTAGATCATTAGTAAACAACATCGTGTTGTTGCCCTTCACCGCGGCAATCACGGCGCCGACGATTGAAAGGGCCCCGATGCAATTCAGCAGGATGGCGGTCATCAAGCCCTGGCTAAGGCCCTTCTTGCCTCCGCCCAGCAGTTTGGTCAGTCCATTAAATCAACCGTCGAGGTCCCACCAGGTACCGAGCAAGCCGCCAACGGCTAAACTGACGATAAAAAGGACCTGGTAGTGACTCTTCGGCATATTAGCGGCAATACTTTCCATCCCGATTCCTAGCGCGATCAGCCCCAAAATAGCGTAGAGGACGTCCTCGTACTTCTGCTGAATCTCGGCGTTAATCAAGCAACCGATCGCCGTCCCGACAATTACGCCGAAAAAGTTTGTCAATACTCCAATCATTTTCTGCACCCCAAAAACGGGACGACCATGGCTCGGCCAGTCCCGTATCATTCATTATTTATATGATAACACGATGTCACTACTTGCGGAGGTAGTCATCCAGAACAGCTAAGACACCATCGTGATTATTATCCAGGCCCGCTTGCCGATCCGCGGCGGACTTAGCGGCATTACCACCGTTAGGCATTGCCCAGCTAGTCCCGGCCAGCTTGAGCATTGTGACGTCGTTGCCACCATCACCGAAGGCCATCAATTCACCGGCGTCCAGTCCCCACTTCTTTAACAGGTAGCGCAGCGCAAAGGACTTGTCCACACCCGGAATGGTGAGGTCAACTGACCCATTGCCGCTTGGCGTGGCCTTGACCTTCCCTGGGAACTGGTTTTCGATCCGGTCAAGCAACCGCTTGACTTCCTCTTCATTGTCAATGTTAAAGGAGATTTGGAAAAAGCGGTCATCCGGCAGCTGGTCAAAGTTATCAATCAAAACGTGATTCGGGAAGTAGAACTTCATCCACTTCATTTCACCAGCTGGCAAATCTTTGGATAGGTAGCCCGCCTTAACCCCCGCCAAGAGCGGGATAATTCCCAGCTGGTCAACCATGTACGGTACCAATTCAGCCACCATCTGCTGGTCCAGCGTCTTCGTCAAAATGGCCCGGCCCTGCTGGCTCACGTAGGCCCCGTTTTCGCAAACAAAGGTCAGCTGTTCGATCATTTCCGGTGTGAAGTACTTTGCCAGGTTTTCGTATTGGTCGCCACTAGCCACGATAACTTTGACCCCGCGTTGAGTCAGCTCGTTAAGGATCCGAGCAAAGCGGTCAGTATCAATGGTCTTATCGTCGCGCAGAAATGTCCCGTCCATATCAAAGGCAACGGCTTTAAACGGTAGTGTCATCAACTTGCTCCTTTCGCTGGCGGCAAAATTAGCTGGTCGCCAGACAAAAAACTTTCCTGAAACTTGGTTAGTGGGTGAAAGTACGCCTTGCCGAACTCATCAATTTGCCCGTGAAAATACTTCGCCATGGCGGCGTTAAAGTTAGCCGGTAGCTGACAAATGCTTTTCAGGCTTTAATAATCGGTCAGGTTACTAATCCCCAGTTGGGTAAAGAGCGTCCGGACATACTTATCGGCAATAAAGGTGGGAAAGTCAAAGATATACGTCAAGAAGACATCGGCAGTTTCCTGCACCACCCCGCGAAGCTTCAGCAACTGGTCGCGCAGCCCATCCCCAAAATGATGGCGGATTTGCGGATAGTCGTAGTTCCACTGCTTTAGCCAGGAAAAGATGGCCACCAATGACCGGCTCTTATTCTTATAAAAGCCCGCCGGCCGCACTAATTTCTGGAGCTTCGTTGTGGATAGGTCTAGGATCTTATCTGGATCAAAGGCCGTTTCTTGACGAAAAAGGGTCATTGAACGGTCAGCATTGCGCCAATTGGTATTTTGAATCAAGACTGCACCGACGATGATTTCCTCCAAGGAATCACCCGGCCACCAACCAGACGGACCCATTGCCCAACGCATTTTGCGGTAAAGGTCAGTCAGCGTTAAACGCATCCTTATTCCCTCCTTTTACCCGGGCTAACAAAAATAGTTTAGCGGTTAGTGGCAGATTTTTCCAGTCTTAACGGTAACCATAACAAAAGCCGGTAGTATCCAGCAAATAGCCAAACACAACCGGCTCAATGAAAAGTAGAGATAACTAACTTTGGCTGCCTAGCATTACTTCGTCGTGTAACGCAGCCAAACCGCCCCGTCACCGTACGACTGAACAGCCTTTAGGTTTAACGGCGTCGGAATTGAACTAGTAAATCCGTCAAAAACGGATGGTTGGTCGGACCGACCATCAACCCCGGGGCCTACCAGCAGGCTGATTTCATCACCACCCCGGCAGAGAGGAAGCCACCGTTGATCTTCCCGCCACCAACAACGGCGAGACGGTCAACGCTAAATTCATCCCCCAGGATCGTCATTGCCCGTTTGAGGTCAATGTGCCCTTTCCCGGCAGCAATCCAGCAAATGTTGGCAGCATCCAACGACTTCAAATAGTCAGCCGGCACGTCCTCGGAAGTTAGGATCAGGTGCGGGTGTGAGGTGCTGTTTTCCTTACCCCAGCGAAGCTTCCCGTGGGTGTCAGCGATAATTTCAAACTCATGGGAATCGCTGTGCTTAGCGAATCTTTCGTGGTCATATGCCGGACCATCCGCATGGTCCAGCTGCCCGCCATTGATTTCGGTCTGGGCCGTAACCCGTCCGCTAACCCGCGTCGGTGCGTTCAGCTGGTCTAAAGTAGCGTAGTACTCGTTGTTACCGTCAAGTTGGGCGGTCATCCCACAGTCGATGCGACCGTCAATTGACGTCATCATGTGAACGATAATGTATGGTTTGCTCATATTTTTCTCCTCCTGTGTTTTGACTTAATGATAGTCGAAAACAGCAGCAATTTGAAATACTTATTAGTATGAGCTAGGCATGTATTAAATGTATAGCTGCTTGGTTAACCGGTTATCGCGTTGCAGTAAGAACGCGGCAACCGTCCCTACCATGGCAAAAGCAGCACCAATCAGTCCAACCGTCCGCATCGGGATAAACTGGAACGCAAACGAAACCGTCACCGACCCGAGCATGACCCCGATGTTGGTGCACAGCGGATCCAGTGAGGAGGCCAAATTAATCTCAACTGGGTAATCCTTGGCAGCAATGTTCAGAAACATCACCTGCAAAATAGAACTTGGCATCCCCAACAGCAAGCATACCAGTGAGATATCAACTACCCCAACCCATGGTGAATGGAAGCTCGGCGTCATCAACAATAAGAGCACTAGTGTTGCAGTTTCAATCAACGGCATCTTGCTCGTCTGGGAGCGCCCGGAAATCCATCCGGCGCAGAAGTTCCCAATAATGAACATGATCCCGATCAGGCTGAGGATCCAGTTGAACTCCCCTTCGGAAAATCCGAGGGTGTTGACTAATAAGGGACGAATGAAGGTGTAGAAACTATACTGGGCAGCATAAGTGGCAATCACCATCAGGATTCCTAAAATCACCCGCTTATCAGTCAGCAGGCTGGTCTGGTGCCCCAGTTGACCCTTTGGCTGCTGGGTTTGGTGCGGCAAAACCAAATAGATCGCCACCGTTACCAAGACCGTCAAAACGCTAATGATCGCAAAACTGACCTGCCAGTTAAAGGCGCTGGTAATCATTGTTCCGGCGGGCACGCCAACGATCGTGGCGATATTGTAACCGGAGTAAGTAATGGCGACTAACATTGACCGTTTCGCCGGTGGAGCCACGATACTGCCATATACCAGGACTAACGAAATAATCACCCCGGCCACCAGTGCAGTAATGATTCGGCTGACGAACAACCAGAATAGTGTTGGAGCAAGATCAGTCAAGGTATTTCCAATAAAGAACACCAGCATGGCGACCATCAGGACTTTAAACCGTGACCATCGTGCCGTCAGCGCGGTAATTACCGGCGTAGCGATGACGTAAGTTAAGGCAAAGACAGTTACCAGCGTCCCCACTGCCGACAGTGACGCCTGGTAACTATGGGCAATGTTAGAGGTAACACCGACAATCAAAAATTCGTTACACCCCAGCAGGAAGGCTACCGCCACAAAGGTGAATACCTGCCAGTTGTAATGATGATTACTTTTCACCGTTTATCCACCCCCGTAAGACCTACTTTTCCGCATCCCACTCAGCATGGAATTCTGCGAGAAAGTCCAACATCACTTGCTGGCGGTGCGCCGCAATTTTCTTCGCGCTGGGTGTCGACATCATCTCCTCGAGGTGCAGCAACTTCTCGGAAAAATGGTTGATGATGGTTTCGTCGGCCAGGTTGCGGTACTCCGCCCGCGACATGTGCTGGCGCGGCTTGATTGCCGGATCGTACAGTTTTTCGTGGTGGGCACCACCATAATATATTGCCCGGGAAATTCCCAGGGCACCGATGGCATCTAACCAGTCGGCATCGCGGATAAGCTGGCCTAACAGCGATAATTTCACCGGCTTGTCCTCTAGCGTCCGGGCGAAGGAAATATTACCAAGAACATCTAGCAGGTCTGTCACCTCGGCTGCCGAAAAGTCGACCGAATGCAGAAAGTCAGCCAGTTCTTCTTTGGCCTGGTCAACGCTGGCCACTAGTTTTTCATCGATCGTGTCGTGAAGGTAGGCACCAACCACTGGCAAGAAGGGATCAATCCCTTCGTCAACCGCTAGCCGTTGGGCCATCCTGGCAACCCGTTCGAGGTGGTCCATGGCATGACCGGTTTTATCCTGCCCTAGTTTTTCCTGGGCGTACTGCTTTACGGCTTCTAGCTGCTCATCACGTTTCATTGGTAACATCCTTTCTAAATCGTCAGTAATGACTTGCTTGGTTGCATTGCGGTCTGGAACGTGGTGGACACGATTTGAAGCCTTTACTATGCAAAGTCTTCAAACTCGGTCTTTGGCTAAGCGGTAAACCGCTAAGCCAAACGACGCGAAGCTAGCCTATTTGGTTTCACCACTGAGACCGCCAACCAATGCAAGTCACGCTGACTAAGCAATTAAATGTTTGGATTTATCCACTCTGAGTATCCAAACGCTCGGTAACAAAGTTGAATTGCCAACTAAGATTCCCTGTTCTTCTTCAAACACTTATAATGATAACAAACTCAGTGAGGTGGGAAAACATGAAAAGATATCTCTAAGTAGTTATGGTGGTCTTGATCGCCACACTAACCTTTTTTAGTGGTAGTGCAGCAGCCAAGTCATTGCGGGTCGCCAACCACGTCTATTATGCAAGCTTTATCGACGCCAACGGCTACTCCACTAAATACCAGGTCGTCTGCTTTACTGGCGGTGGCAAGGCCGCCTATGTCAACGCCGATGGGGTTGATGAGCACCAACAACCGTTGTTTAACCCGGACCAACAACAGCAGGCAAAACAGCTCCATTCATACCTCACCAGCAAAAAGCAACGGCAAGAAGCCGCTAAGGCTGGTAGATTTACCATCAAAGGTAACCGTCTCACCATTAACAACGGTTTATTAAACAACAACAGCTCAGCCAAAATCGACCAGGACGGTACCGGTAAAAAGTTCATTGCCCGCTACCCGTCGACAACTAAGCAAAAAGACCAAACCGTCATCTTCCAGCGAGCGCCGCAAAAGTCGCAGTATAAATAAAGTCGCGACACCACGCGGTATCGCGACTTATTTTTATTTCAGTTTCATCTTATCCAGTGGTACCAGGTGGGTGTGGTTAATGATCTTGTAACCCAGGTAAAAGAGAATAAAGGCCGGCACACTCATGTAGGTAATCAGGATGTTAGACCAATCGAGCTTGGCAAAGGCCGAAACGTCCTGGCCAACAATTACGATAATACAAAGGATGAAGGCAAAGATGGGGCCAAACGGGAACATCCCCGCATGGTAGGCCATCTCATCCAGCGAATGCCCCTGCTTGATGAAGCCACGGCGGAAACGATAATGGGCAATGGCAATCCCCAGCCATTCCATAAAGCCGCCGAGACTGGAAGCACCAATCAGGTAGTTATAAACGTTGGGTCCAATGAATTGCAGCCCCCACAGCAATAACGACAGCAGTGCCATGGCCAGGAAGCTGTTGATTGGCACCCCGCGGCGGTTAACCTTGCGAAATCCTTTCCAGAGGAAACCATCCATCGACTGGGAATAAATGATCCGTGAAATGGCATACAGCCACGAATTGGCTGATGACAAGACCGCAATCAGTATGACAAAGTTCATAATCCCGGCCGCATAACGCAACCCGGCATCCTCAAAAATCAGGGTGAAGGGACTAGTCACAATGTCTTGGACATCCGAACTCAGCAAGTGCTTGTTCGTGTAAGGCAGGATGCAGGCAATCACGAATATCGTCAAAATATAGAAGAGCAGGATCCGCCAGAAGGTCGCCTTAATGGCGTGCGGGACGCTTTCGGATGGGTCTTTGGACTCACCGGCAGCAATCCCTACCATTTCGGTCCCCTGAAAGGAGAATCCGGAAACAACGAAAGCACTAATGATCCCCGGAAGGCCATGGACGAACGGTGCCTGCTTATAGGTGAAGTTACGCAGTCCCAGTGCCTTGCCCGAGCCGATAACTCCAAAGATTACCAGGATCCCGACAATCACGAAGATCACTACCGCCGCCACTTTCAGCAGCGACAGCCAGAACTCGGTCTCACCGTAAGTCCGAACCGATAGGTAGTTAATCGTAAAGATAATTGCAAAGGCAATAATACTAAAAATCCAGGCCGGCACGTGCGGGAACCAAAAGTTCATCACGATCCCGACCGTCGATAGTTCCAGAGCGACGGTAATTGCGCCACAGAACCAATAATTCCATCCCATTGCAAAGCCAAGGGCCGGGTCAACGTAGCGGGTCGCATACTCGGTAAATGAACCGCTCCGGGGATTGTAAGTCGCCATTTCTGCCAGCGAGGTCATCAGGAAGTAAACCATAATCCCCATCACCGCGTAGGCAATCAGACTCCCACCAGGACCGGCGGTATCAATTGCCGACCCGCTGGCAATAAACAAGCCAGTCCCAATCGTTCCGCCGAGCGCAATCATCGTTAGGTGGCGCGAATGGAGGGTGTGTTTCATTTGGCCATTTTCTTCTGCCACTATTTTCATCTCCAATAAAGAAGGACAGCTCATTGATGCGCTGTCCTTTTAATCATTCATATTTTACCGCTAACTAAATGTTAGTCAATTAAATTCTGCACCAATCAGCAAATGAGCTATACTGTAATATACTGATTTATTGGGAGGATCAGCGAATGTTATACGAACAAATTGCCCACAACAAGCGGAATACCCGCATTGTAATGGTCATGTTTTGTCTGGTAATTTTAGCCATTGCCTGGCTCCTAGCCGCAACGCTTAGTGTGTCGGTCGCGGAAATATTTATTGTCATCGGCTTGATTTACCTGGCCTACACCTACTTCTACGCTACACGCCACCTCATGTCAGTTACCCATGCGGTTCGGGTAACCAAACAGGATTCCCCTGAAATTTACGAATTGGTCGAAGAGCTGTGCCTGGCCGGGGGAATTCCAATGCCGAAGATCTACATCACTCCAGACCCAAGTCCAAACGCCTTCGCGACGGGGCGTGATCCACAACATGCCAGCCTTGCCTTAACGCAGGGCCTGCTCAAAATGATGAATAAGCAGGAGGTGCAGGGAGTTATCGGCCACGAGTTGTCGCACATCAGGAACTACGATATCCGCGTCACCACGCTGAGCAGTGGCCTGGTCAACCTGGTCATCAAAACGGGTCTGGGAATCGTTACCTTTGCCTGGGCCATGCTTTGTTCAGACAACGATGGCCTTCTCGGTTTGCTAGCGAAATTCTTCGCCCTTTTCCTATTAGTCATTGGCGGAATCATCACCATCATCGGCATCCCGATTGCCAAATTATTGTACTTTGCGGTCTCCCGCCAGCGTGAGTATCTGGCGGATGCTGGTTCCGTTGAACTGACCCGTGAACCTAGTGGGCTAATTTCCGCGCTGAGCAAGCTGCAACGTCTGGAACAGCCAGCACAAAGTACGGATATGATGTTCAACGCCCTCTGCTTCAACGCGCCGGCACCGGTCAACTTTATCACCAACTTGTTCGCCGACCACCCGGCACTAGATAAACGCATCGCACGGCTGCAAAAATCCGCCAGCATTTAAAAAGACGACTGTTTGCTAACGAGCAGACAGTCGTTTTTAGTCACTTAATTTTTATCTGGCCAGTGGGCTTGGCGGATAATGTTGACCGCCTCAATTGACGCAACTCCACTATTGACCTGACGCGCCGCATAGCGTACCTGCTTGGTAGGCAGCCAATGATCACCAACCAGGATCTCACTGACCCGCGGAGCGTGGTCTTCACCATAGCCCTTGCCAGCCTTGACCCGGTCTAATCGCCACGACAGGTAGGTCACAATCCGCGCACCATGAGTTTGGGTGTGCCACCGCGCTTCATAACGCCAGCCATCCCGGTGCCAGACGTACTTAATTTGCCGGTAGTGTTCCTTTTCTTCGTTGATTCGTTTTGACTCCGCGGGAATTGGCCACGGCGCACTAGCTTTTACTGGGTCCATCTTTTTACCTCGTCAATTCAATTCACGTTATAATGATAACAGTTTTAAAAGGGAGTGTCGCCAATGCTTAACAACAAAGAGATCAATACGGCCATCAGGGTCATGAGGAAGAAATTCCCGAATGCTTCGACAACCCTGAAGGCCGATAATACCTTTCACTTCTTGCTCGCAACGATCCTCAGCGCCCAGTCCACTGATAAATCGGTCAACATGGTAACCCCACCGCTATTTGCCGCTTACCCGACTGCCAAGTCCTTGGCGGCAGCCGAACCGGAGCAAATCGAACCCTACATTAAGTCCCTCGGCCTTTTCAGAAACAAGGCCAAGTTCCTGGTCCACTGTGCCCAAAAGCTAATGACCGACTTCCACGGCGAGGTCCCTTCGACAAGGAAGGAATTGATGTCCTTACCTGGCGTGGGCCGTAAAGTGGCCGACGTGGTCCTGGCTGAATGCTTTGACATCCCCGCCTTTCCGGTTGACACCCACGTCAGCCGAGTTGCCCGCCGACTGAACATCGTCCCCCAGAAGGCTACTCTCCTCCAAATTGAGAAGCGTTTGATGGCCGCCGTACCACGTGAGAAGTGGTTGGATGCCCACCACAGCATGATTTTCTGGGGTCGCTACCAGTGCACGTCACGCAACCCGAAATGCGCGAAATGCCCGCTCCTGTCGATGTGTAAGTACGGGCAGGATAACGTCATCTAGCAACAATCACGAAGCCAAACGAACAAAGACCAGTAACGTTCTACTATCCCGAACGTTGCTGGCTTTTTATTAAACGGCCTTCTCTGCCGCTTATTCTTTTCGCTGCAATTCATCCCATGCCTTGTGCATTTCCGCTTCCGAGTGCTCATCCATCTTCGGGAATTCAAGGTCCAATTTCTTCAGGCGTTCAACCAAGAGGTTCGAAGCAACGAGGCGCTCAAAGTCCTTACTATCACCGGGAATAATGTACCACGGGTTGGCCTTAGTTGCGGTCTTACTCAGTGCCATCTGGTAGGCTTCCTGGTAAGAATCCCAGTAATGCCGTTCGCGGATGTCAGACGGGGAGAACTTCCAGTTCTTTTCTGGCCGTGCAATTCGGGATTCAAAGCGTTTCTTCTGCTCATCCTTTGAAATGTGCAAGAAGAACTTGATAACTTCGTAGCCACAGTGGTTGAGGTATTCCTCATAGTGCCGAATATCCTGGTAGCGGTGGTTGAAGAACTCGTCGTCGACATCATCCAGTTGGTGGATCTTCGGCAAATTTTCGTGGAGTAAAATCTCCGGGTGAACACGGGAAATCAAGACATCTTCGTAATATGAGCGGTTAAAAATCCCAATCATTCCCCGTTCCGGCAGTTTTTGGTTGATCCGCCACAGAAAGTCATGGGCCAATTCTTCGGAAGTTGGCTGCTTAAAGCTGGCGATCTGAAAGCCTGCCGGGTTAATTCCCGCAAAGACATGGGCCACCAGGCTATCCTTGCCGGCAGCGTCCATCCCCTGCAGGATAATGACTAAACCCTGCTGACGGTTCGCAAAAAGTTTCTTCTGGAGCGTCTTTAACTGCTTTGAGTTCGCCGCAATCTGCTTCTTTTGGTCACTTAGGCTCCCCAGCTCTTGGTCCGGCGTGGTTGATACTTCAGCCAGGTCAAAATCAGCATCGGTAAAACGGTATTGCTTTAATTTCATTGCCAACATCCTTTCTCAACGAGATCTAAAAAGCGGGCTTGGAACAAACTGCTCCAAACCCGGCACAATGTTCATTTTTAATGATAACACGTTAATCGTCTAAAACGTGACGATGTTCCTTGTAAGTGTAGA
>DHKFJ23503__coassemble_887_pt1 | contig 16599 bp, 12 predicted proteins | sample DHKFJ23503__metabat2_high_PE_038 | metagenome-assembled genome bin DHKFJ23503 | reverse complement strand
TTTTGCACCCTCTGTAAATGCTGTTATATCAACCTTTATTCCTACTTTCACTACCACAGTCAATACGACCTGCCAAACTGGACAATCGTCTACTCGACTATCGAAATAGGACATAGAACACTCGACCCTCTAGCTCAATAAGCAAAAAGTGTACTAATTCCAATTACCAATAGAGGAATTAGTACACTTTTTATCGATCAAGAATGCCGGCATACCGGCGTTTGCAGGCTATTTATCTGTACGTTCCAGGACCGTAACGCTCTCTACATGCGTCGTCTGCGGGAACATGTCGACGGGTTGGATCGGCTTGGCCACATGATAGCCACGGTCCATCCAGCGCTGAATATCACGGACCAGCGTTGCGGGATTGCAGGAGACATAAACAACCTTCTGCGGGGCCATTTGGCTGGCACTTTCAATTAGCTGATCATCTAGGCCCTTGCGCGGCGGGTCAACGACTAGGACATCAGGCTTCAACCCTTGCTCCTGCCACTTTGCCATCTGGTCTTCGGCCTTGGCGGTCACAAAGTGAGCGTTGTGGATGACATTTACCTTCGCGTTGTGCTTGGCATCGTTAACTGCTTCGGCAACAACTTCGACCCCGTAGACTTTCTTAGCGTGTTTAGCCACCGCTAAGCTGATCGTCCCGATACCACAATAGGCATCGATCACCGTTTGACTGCCATCAAGTTCGGCAGCCTTAATAGCAGTTGAGTAGAGCTTTTCAGTCTGTTGCGGGTTGACCTGGTAAAACGACCGCGGTGAAATCGTGAAATCGATCCCCAACAGGGTGTCGTGAATGGCCGGATTCCCCCACAAAACGTGATCTTCATTCCCCAGTAGTCGGTTGGTCCGTTTACTATTAACGTTTTGCACCAGGCTCTTTAATTCAGGGACACCGGCAACGATTCCCTTCACCAAATCGTCTTTTGACGGCAAATGGCGACTATTAGTTACTAATACGACCATCATTTCTTGTGAGTAGTAACCGCGTCGGACCATGATCGTTCGGATCACACCCCGGCCAGTTTGCTCATCGTACGGTTCAATTCGGAATTTCCGCAGCAAATCGCGGACCACTACGATGGCCTGGTCCAACTGGGGATCCTGGATAACAAAGTCCTCGGTCGACACCAGCTTATGGCTTCCCCGACGGTAAAAACCAGTCTCCACCTTCCCACGGACTTTTTTAACCGGCACCTGGGCCTTGTTGCGGTAGTGGTAGGGATCGTCCATCCCCAATGTTGGCAAAACCTTCACGTCATCCAAGTGGGCCTTCGCCAGCAATTCCTGGATCTGGCGCTGTTTGAACTTTAATTGGGCATCGTACTTTAAATGGGCCAGCGGGGCAATCCCTGCCTGCAGGAGCTTCTTATCGGCGACATCGGCCCTATCCGCACTCTTGGTCCGCCACTCCATGACCTTGCCCCAGGCAAAGTTGCGGGTTACCTTGGTGACTTTAACCAGGACCTTTTCGCTCGGCAATGCGTTCGGTACAAAAATTGGAAAGTCGTCAACCTTGACCACCCCGTTGCCCTGGTAGGTCAAATCGACAACCGTTCCTTCGTAATCGTTATTCTTATGAACTGGCACCTGAACCTTCATGATTTCCTCCGTTGTCACTAAAAGAATCGACTTGTTTCATTGTATGGTGTTAAGCCTGGCTTTGCAATTGTTAATCATTCAGTCATGAAAAACAAAATGACCGCCATTATCCTGCTAAGGACACTGGCGGTCAAATCGTCTAACCGACAATGATTATCATTAATCTTTTTCGTCATCGGACATTTTGTTAACACCCTCGACAAAGTCATGCTCGGCCCGCATGTAGTCGGCCGATTCGGTAATTGCGTCATCGGGAATTTCGTCGATGTTGGCAATGACTTCCAGATGTTGTTTGAGGTCACGAAACTTCATCGGGGCGTCACCACCGTACTCACCGTCGAGGTTAATCATCAAACGGTCATCCTTGTCGAGCGGTGTGATCTCAACCTCGGAGGCCTTAGCATAGACGATCCGCGGATCATCAAGGTGCTTACCCTGCAGGGCCTTGGCCATCAGCTGCATCATCCCCGCTAGTTTGCTTTCCTTGACGATAATTAAGGTGAAATTACCGTCGTCCAATGAAGCATCAGGAACCAGCTGCTCAAAACCACCGACCGAGTTGGTCAACGCCAGGAACAAGGTCGAAACTGTCCCCTCAAACTGCTGGTCGTCGTACTTAATCCGCACCGGCACCGGCTTGACCCGCGGCAGCAACTCCGCCCCGCGGACCAGGTAGGCAAGGTAGCCGAAGAGTGACTTCATATCCGATGGTACATCGTAGGTCAACTCGGTCAGCGTCCCGGCAGCGGCGATGTTCATAAAGTAGTTGTCGCCAGCTTGGCCAATATCAATCTTGAACTTTTTGTTCTTCTTGAGGATCAGACGCGCAGCCGCAATCGGATCATCGCGTGGGATCTTCAGTGCCCGGGCGTAGTCGTTGGTCGTCCCTGCTGGGATAATGGCCATCGTCGGCCGGTGCTTTAGCGGTGCCAGGCCGTTAACCACTTCGTTTAAGGTCCCGTCACCGCCGGCGGCAACGATCAAGTCAAAGCCGTCTTTTGCTGCCCGTTCAGCCTCGTTTTTTGCAGAATTAGGGGCAGGCGTCGTCGCAAATGCACTCGTCTCATAACCGGCTTGCTCATAGATATCAAGAATATCTACCAGGTGACTGCGCAGTGCTTCGCGCCCGGACGTCGGGTTGTAAATAATTCGAGCTCTTTTACGCATTGACGTCTCCTCCATCTACTAGCGTTCGTTCAGTGACTTCATCAGCAGCTTATTAGCAACGCCTGGGTTGGCCTTACCATGGGTGGCCTTCATGACTTGCCCCATCAGGAAACCAACCGCACGCTTCTTCCCGTTCTTAAAGTCTTCGATGGACTGCTGGTTGTTGTCCAGCACATCGTCGACAATCGGTTGGATTTGTGCAGGGTCGGACAGCTGGATCAGGCCCTTTTCCTTAGCGTAAGCCGCCGGTTCTTGACCATCAAGGATGCCAACAAAGACCTTCTTGGCCATCTTGGTAGAGATAGTACCGTCGTCAATCAACTTCAGCATCCCTGCAAGGTGTTCAGACGTCAACTTAGTATCCGGCAGGTCAACGTGGTTGTCATTCAGGTAGGAGTTAACGTCATTCATCAGGTAGTTAGCCACCCGCTTGGCGTCTGCCCCGTCCTTAACCGTTTCTTCGAAGAAGTCGGACATTTCCTTTGTCTGGGTCAGCACCTTGGCGTCGTAGTCGGTCAAGCCGAGGTCGTCAACGTAGTGCTTACGCCGTTCACCAGGCATTTCTGGCATCTGGCCATCAATCTCATCAATCCAGTCCTGGCTGATGTCCAACGGTGGAATATCTGGTTCTGGGAAGTACCGGTAATCATCGGCACCTTCCTTGGACCGCATTGAAGCAGTTTTCCCAGTGGCTTCAACGAACCGACGAGTTTCCTGGGCAATTTCACCACCACTCATCAGCACTTGCTGGTGACGCTTGATTTCGTATTCCAGGGTCCGCTTGACGAAGTTGAAGGAGTTCAGGTTCTTGATTTCAGAACGAACCCCTAATTGGTCGGAACCGTAAGGACGCACGGAAATGTTAACGTCGCACCGCATCGACCCTTCTTCCATCTTCACGTCGGAGATCCCGGTGAACTGGATCCGTTGACGAAGGGCTTCCAGGTAGGCAACCGCTTCTTCTGGTGAAGACATTTCCGGTTTGGAGACAATTTCGATCAGTGGCGTCCCCTGCCGATTCAAGTCAACGTAAGAGAAACCATTCGGGCTGTGGGTATTCTTCCCCGCATCTTCTTCGATGTGGAGTTCCTCAATCCCGATCTTCTTCTTTTTGCCGTCGACTTCAATTTCAATCCAGCCGTCGTGGCCAATTGGCGTGTCCTTCTGGGTAATCTGGTAGGACTTCGGGTTGTCCGGGTAGAAGTAATTCTTCCGGTCGAAGTGCATATGCTGACGAACGTGACCGTGAAGAGCCAGGGTAGCCATAATCCCGTCACGAACAACACCCTTGTTCAGGATTGGCAGAGTACCTGGATAGGCCCAGTCAATCACGTTAGTGTTGCTGTTTGGTTCGTCACCATATTCAACGGCCGACGGACTGTAAATTTTGGCGTTGGTCTTTAATTCCACGTGGACTTCCAGACCAATGGTTGTTTGAAAATTCATTAGTTCTGGCCTCCTAACTGTGGGTGTTGCTTGTGGAAATCAGTGTTTTGTTCGAAGACGTAGCCGGCGTTGAACATCGTTTGTTCATCAAACGGCTTGGCAATCAGCTGCATCCCAAATGGCAAGCCCTTGCTAAAGCCAGCCGGAACGGACATCGATGGCAGTCCCGCCATGTTGGCCGTCACTGACAGGATATCGTTCATGTACATCTGGGTTGGGTCCTGGGTTTCAGAACCAAGCTTAAAGGCGACGTCAGTCCCCATTGGACCGATGATAAGGTCGTGGTCCTTGAAGACGTTGACAAAGTCGTTAGCGATCAGGCGGCGAACCTTGGCCGCCTTCATGAAGTAGGCATCATAGGAACCAGCAGAAAGTGCAAAGGTCCCCAGCATGATCCGGCGCTTAACTTCTGGACCGAAGCCCTCTGAACGCGTCTTCACATAAACGTCGTCAATGTTCTTGGCGTCGGCAGCCCGGAAGCCGTAACGAATACCATCGTAGCGGCCGAGGTTGGATGATGCTTCGGCAGTTGCCAGGATGTAGTAAACCGGAATCCCATCTTCGGTGTGTGGCAGAGAAACTTCGTCGACAGTGGCGCCAAGTGATTCGTAAAGCTTGGCAGCGTCTTCGATTCCCTTGCGAACAGCCGGTGAGATGGCGTCAGTCATGTATTCCTTTGGTAGACCGATCCGCATCCCCTTGACGTTCGTATTGTCATTTAATCCGGCAGCGAAGTTTGGTACTTCCCGGTCAGACGACGTCATATCGTGTTCGTCGTGACCACTGATGACTGAAGTCAGGTAGGCGTTATCCTTAACGTTTTGGGTCAGCCAGCCGACCTGGTCAAAACTGGAACCAAAAGCGACGATCCCATAACGGGAAACACGGCCGTAAGTTGGCTTGGAACCAACAACCCCGTTGAGGCTCCCCGGCATCCGGACAGAACCACCGGTATCGGTACCAAGGGCCCCGAGGACTTCACCGGCACCAACTGCGGCACCTGAACCACCCGAAGAACCACCGGGAACGTAGTCGGTATTCCACGGGTTGTGGGTTGGGCCAAAGGCAGAGTTTTCGGTAGATGAACCCATCGCAAATTCGTCCAGGTTGGTCTTACCCACGTTGATAAAGCGCTGTTCTTTCAGCTTAGCAATGACCGTCGCATCGTAAACCGGCTTAAAGTGTTCCAGCATCTTGGAAGCAGCCGTGGTGGTAATCCCGTCAGTCAGGATGTTGTCCTTGACTGCCAGTGGAATTCCGGCTAACAGCTGGTCCTTGGCGATCCCTTCTTCATCAACCTTTTCAGCAGCTGCCAGCGCTTCCTTTTCGTTGATCCGCAAAAAAGCATGCAGCGCCTCTTCGTGGTCCTTAATGTTGTCGATGGAAGCCTGGGTCAATTCCTTGGCACTCACCTTTTTGTTAACCAGGTCTTCGTGGACTTGGTTAAGGTCTTTGTCAAAAAAGTTCATTATTCGCCATCCCCACTTTCATCGATAATTGCTGGCACCTTAATCAATCCGGCTGCAGCATCCGGTGCATTATCCAACATCCGGCGAATCTGCCGTGCCGAAGCGTGCTCAGCCTTGTCATCACGCATCACGTTTACTAAGTCAGTTGGTGAAACCATCGGTTCAACGTCATCGGTGTCCACTTTTTGCAACTGGGCAAACAGGTCCATGATGTCATCAAGCTGCTTGGTAAACTTTGGTAATTCCTGATCGCTGAATTCAAGTTTAGCAAGTGCAGCGACGTGCTTAACTTGTTCTTCATTGATTTGGTTTGCCATTGATTCATCCCTCTTCCGTAAAAAATTTCATACGATTCATATTTTATCACATTCTGCCCGCTGATACCGGTGTTTGACGCCTTTCAACAATAATTACCAACGAAGGTGAAAAGATGAAGCAAAAATTGTGAAATGTCTCTTGTTTTTAAGCCTTTGTTTTCTTATAATCATTAAAAACCAATTAGAAAAAGATTAGAACACTTGTTATTAGGTTGTAAAGGAGGAGTAGCTCATGCGTATTGCAGTGACTGCAGATATCAATATCACGCCGACGGACATTATCAACATGTGTGAATCAGAATTCGCACCACGACAACTAATTCAGGTTCTGGCCAAAAACGGGGCAACACCCATCGTTCTCCCACCGGTTGACCACCCGACACCTGAATTAATTGCAGCCATGCTTGACGGTGTCGACGGCTTGGTTATTCCAGGTGGTCCTGACGTTTCACCACGGTTCCAAGGTGAAGATCCTGAACCAGGTCTGGGCCCTACCACGCCATTGCGTGACGAGTTCGAAATGGCTTTGATTCCTCAAGCTATGGCATCGGGCATTCCATTACTGGGTATTTGTCGTGGTCACCAGGCTATTAACATCGCTCTTGGCGGTTCTGTCTACCAGGACTTGGGCGATGACTTTGGCAAACCGGTTCTTCAACATTCACAGAAAACCGCTGGCAACTTGCCAATTCATTACGTCTCAATTGATGAAGATAGCGCTCTCGGCCATACGTTGGGCCACCGTGCCTTTGTCAACTCCCGTCACCACCAAGCGGTTCACCAGGTTGCTGACCAGTTGCACGTTGTTGCACGTGCTGCAGACGGTGTCATTGAAGCACTAGAGAACGATGACGCGTCAATTCAAACTGTTCAATGGCACCCCGAAAACCTGTGGCCTGACGATCAAGGTCAGGAACAGATCTTCACCGACTTCCTGAAACGAGTTGCCGAAAAATAGGAATGGAGTGATCTTATGAAAGAACAAAATAAGATGGGCTTTTGGGGAATTGTTCTCCTAGGGATCAACGGGATCATCGGTTCCGGAATCTTCCTGTTGCCCAGCAACGGGTACAAGCTCTTCGGCCCCGCCAGTGCACTAACACTGGTTTTTGACGGCCTGCTTGCCCTTTCAATTGCTCTTTGCTTTGCCGAATGTTCTGGTCTGTTTGAAGAAAATGGTGGTCCCCTCGTTTACACCACTCAGGCTTTCGGTAATTTTGTTGGCTTTGAAGTTGGGTTCGTTACCTGGGCCATTCGGATTATCGCCGAAGGTACAATTTACGTTGGGTTTGCCACCGCTCTGGCCGGGATCTTCCCCGCACTGAATAGTACACTGGCGAAAAATGTGATCGTCACTATCCTGGCTGTTTTCCTGGCAGCACTGAACATTTCTGGGGTTCGTAACACCTCAGTAGCCAATAACATTATCACCGTAGCCAAGTTAGTACCAATCCTGATGGTGGCCATTATTGGTGTTTTTGCCATCCATGCCGCTAACTTCCATCCTTTCTTCATTCCCAAGCTGACGACGTCTTCCAACTTTGCCAATGCTTCGATGACGATGTTTTACATCTTTACCGGGTTTGAATCGCTGACTGTTGCCGCTTCCGAAATGAAGAATCCGGAACGCAACCTGCCGCGGGCAATGATCCTTACTATGACCGCTGTCGTCATTATTTACCTGTTAGTGATGGTCGCCTGCATCGGAGTGCTAGGCGCTCAGTTGACCAATTCTACCGTGCCGCTGCAAGATACCCTGAAAAAGGTTGTTGGTCCTTGGGGTGGCACCGTTGTCGCCATCGGAACACTCCTGTCAATTGGTGGGATTTGTATTGGGTCTTCCTTCGTGACACCGCGTTCTGGTTCCGCATTGGCTGAACACAAAATGATGCCTGCCGTCCTCAGCAAGCGGAACGCCAAGAATGCCCCGTACGTTGCCATCATCGTTTCGACGACGATCTCATTGCTGTTAGCTTACTCCGGAACCTTCAACACGCTAGCGCAAATCAGCGCGGTTTCCCGGTTTGCCCAGTACATCCCTACTTGCTTAGCCGTGATCGTTTTCCGTCGAACCCGGCCAAACCAAGAACGAGTCTTCAAACTGCCCCTTGGCTGGACCATTCCGATTATGGCCGTGATTGTTTCGCTCTGGCTGCTCTTCAAGACCCCGGTTGTTAACCTAATCTGGGGACTGGGCGCACTAGTCATCGCCGTGCCATTCTACTTCTTGATGAAGCATCAAAACTCTTCATTGTAGAAACTAGAAACGTTAGGTATTCTTTTTCTGAAAAACTATCCAAAGCAGTCCGTACGTTCAACGGGCTGCTTTTACTTTTGCCTCAAATTGATAAGGTGACCAATTAAGCTAGCACAACTCGTCATGTAGGTATTAACGACATAAAAAAGCGGAATTGCCGCTAAATTGCAATTCCGCTTTTGTCTTTAATATGATGTCAGAACGTGTGTCTGGAACTTGTCTGAACCAGCGTTTCTGAAGATAATCGCCTGCATTTCGGAATCTGATTGGATTCGAATATCAATCGGGATTCCATTTGGCAGGTACTTCTTGGCTGCCTGGGCAATGTAATCAGTAAAACTTTGAATTTCCGTTTCACTATAGAACTGTGTCGTGACGGTGATGTGCATTCCCGCTAGGTTATCGTTCTTGTACTGGGCCTGAGCAGTCACCCCGCTAATGTTCGGGAAGAAGCTCTGAATCTGGCTCTTAAAGTTCGAGAAGTTGTTGTCATCGCTCTCGTTGTCACTGTTAGTCGTGTTGGCACCACTAGCCTTCGGCATTACTGTCGTCTTGTAGTTTAAGTCATGCCAGCTACTCAACGAGTTGCCGTTACTCTTTTCATAAGCAAAGAAACTCCCACCAACCAGACTGTCATCAGAGGCCTGCTTGTAGAGGGCAATCACAATTGGAATGTTCTTGCAGCCCTTCTTCTGGCGAATGTGCTTCAACACCTTGGCAGCCGCAATTTCACCCTGCCGCTTGACTTCGGCATTACTGATATTCTTGGAATATTGTGGTCCATCCGACTTCTTTTGGTAGTTGTATTCAGAGTTGACACCGATCCCGATTGTCATCCCTTTGAGCTTTAGCGAACTGCCACTTTGTTGAACAAAGTCCTGTTCTTCTAGCTGCTGGATATATTCAGGGTTAGGGTTGCTAGACTTCCCCTTAGCTGGGTTCAATCCCTCGGGGTTGCTTGAAGAACGCCGCTCCAGTAACCGCTGAACTTCGGAAGTATCCAGGTACTGACCTTCTTGGAAAATATAACTCTTTGGTGAAAAACTCTTCTTGGAAACTTCCGTCAGTCCGGTTTCAAAACTCTTCAGGTTGTACTGGTTAGAGTTCTGCGTGACGTTCACCCCGCGAGCCTTGCTGACCCGGTAGTGGCCGTGTTCGATCACTCCCTGGTAGTTCCGCCCGGCAGAGCCAGTCGTCGTATAGTTACTATTGCTCGTACTCTTCTTGTGTAAACCACAAGCTGCTAGTGACAGCGCGCAGACCATGGTAATCATTGCGACTGCTGCTTTCTTCCACTTCACTATTGTTCCTCCTTCATTGCCTGGGCGAAACGCGCTTCGTCCCACACGGTGATGTTGAGGGAGTTGGCCTTGGTCAGCTTACTCCCGGCCTTCTCACCGGCAATGACTAAATCAGTTTTCTTTGAAACGCTACTGGTAACGTTGGCACCGTGATTTTCTAACCACTGCTTAGCTTCACCACGGGTCATCCCGGTCAGTTTACCGGTTAAGACTACCCGTCTGCCATTCCACTGGCTATTTTCCGCTACCGTTGTAGTTTCGGGCTCATCATAGGCCATGTTGACCCCGACACTCTTCAGCTCTGAAATCAGGGCTTGGACCTGCTCGTTGGCAAAGTAAGCTGCCACGCTTTCGCCGATTGTCGGGCCAATGTTGCTGACGCTAGCAATTTCTTCCTGACTGGCCACCATCAAATTGTCCATCGTCTTGAAACGAGCCGCCAGTAACTGACCAGCCTTAGCACCAACGTGGCGGATGCCCAACCCAAATAATAAACGTTCTAGAGAATTATTACGACTATTATCGATAGCTGTCAACAGGTTGGCCGCCGATTTCTCACCAAATTTATCTAAAGTTAATAATCGGTCCCGGTTGAGCTTGTACAAGTCCGCATAATCGCGAACCAATTGCTTGTCCCAAAGCTGGCTGATAATCTTGGGCCCCAGGCCATCAATATTCATCGCGTTACGGGAGGCAAAGTGAGCTAAGCCTTCCTTAATCTGAGCTGGACACATCGGGTTAATACACCGTAAGGCCACCTCACCGTCGAGGTGGACTAGCTCCGAACCACAAACCGGACACGTCGTCGGGATCTTGTACTCCTGGCTGTCTGCCGGCCGCTTCTTTAAGTCTACCCGCGAAATTTCAGGAATAATATCGCCAGCCTTATGCAAGTAAACGGTATCGCCCAACCGGATATCCTTTTCTTTCAAGTAGTCCGGGTTGTGAAGTGAGGCCCGACTAACCGTTGTTCCTGCCAACTGGACGGGATCCATTACCGCAGTCGGGGTAACATTACCCGTCCGCCCGACCGTCCAAACAATGTCGCGGACAATGGTTGCTTCCTCTTCTGGTGGGAACTTGTAGGCAATTTCCCACCGTGGGACCTTGACTGTCGCCCCCAGTTCGTCTTGGGTGGCCAGGTCGTTAACCTTTTCAACAATCCCGTCGATCCCATAGGGAAGCTGGTCACGCTTAGCCGTATACTCATCAATGTAAGCCTGGATTTCGTCGGCAGTATGGACAACCCGGTTAGTATCGTTGACCACAAAGCCTAATTCACGCATCCGGTCGAGTGCTTCAGCCTGGGTAGTCACCCCGAGTTTCTGCCATTCCGGCACGTAGTACATAAAGGCCGCTAACTGACGGTGGCCCGTAACTTGCGGATCTAGTTGACGCAGACTACCCGCCGCCGCATTCCGTGGATTGGCAAACACCGGTTGGCCAGCCTCTTCTCGTTTGGCGTTCAGCTCGGCAAAGGCTTCCTTGGGCATGTAGCATTCGCCACGAAATTCCAATGACAGTGGTTCTTTCAACTGCTGGGGAACTTCCTTAATCGTCTTAACGTTTGCCGTAACGTCTTCACCAATCGAACCGTTACCCCGTGTTGAGGCTTGAACCAGTTTCCCGTTCTCGTAAACAACCGACAGCGACAGGCCATCGATCTTCAGTTCCAAGTTGTATTCAAATGGCGAATCAGCCTCGTCTTCACCCTGTTGCCGGGCGTTGAAGTCCAACAGTTCATCAACCGAAAAGACATCCCCCATTGAAAGCATTGGAATGTCGTGCGGCACTTTTGGGAGGTCAGTCGTAACCTGACCACCGACCCGCTGCGTTGGCGAATCGGCTGATTTTAACTCCGGAAACCGGGCTTCAATCTCAACCAGCCGCTTATATTGCCGGTCATAAACGTAATCCGGCACGGTCGGGTTATCCTGTTCATAGTATTCCCGGCCCCACTGGGTTAACTGCTGACGAAGAGGCCCCACTTCGGTGCGTGCCTCAGCTAATGTTAGCTGGTCCACTGCTTTGTCTGTTGCCATCACGAAACCTCCTTGCTATTCAACCTTTTCAATTGGGGCAAAGGTAGCTAACAGCCGCTTCTTGCCGTTGCTGCCTAGCGAAGGGAAGAAGATATCGAGTTCCATGTCCTTGCCCTCCCCGTGAACCGCCAGCACACTGCCGACACCCCACTTACGGTGTTTGACCTTGTCACCGACCTGCCAGCTAACCTGGTCAGCTCCGCTCCCGGTATTTTCGTGCTTCACGGAGTGGTGAATCCCATGCTTTTGGTGCAATTCACGCCAGGTCTGCTTCGTCGCCAGCCGTTGACTAAACGGCACACTCTTCAATGATGCCGCCGGTGAATCGGATTTGATCAGGCTATCGTTAATTTCGTCCACGAACAGCGACGGTGCGTTATGCTGCGGACGGCCATAAAGCATCCGTGACAGTGCATTGGTCAAGTATAACTTGCGCTTGGCCCGGGTAATCCCAACGTAAGCTAGTCGTCGCTCTTCTTCCAACTGTTCCGGGTCGTCCATCGACCGCGACAGCGGGAAGATGCCGCTTTCCATCCCGACCATGAAGACCACCGGGAACTCCAGCCCCTTGGCCGCGTGAATAGTCATCAACGTGACCGCCGGCTCGTTCTCATCGACATCGTCCTGGTCGGAAACTAGGGCCAAGTCGGCCAGGAAGTTAGTCAGTTGCTCGCTGTGGTCAGCGTCGTCATCTTCGTGTTCCTGGTCAAATTGTTTGGTCACCGTCAGGAATTCATCCAGGTTATCTAAGCGCGTCTGGGATTCAAGTGACTTACTCTTCTTGAGTGACTGCAGATAACCACTATCTTCCAGCAGCTGACTAGTGATTTCGGTAATGCTTAATTCGTTCATCTGGCGACGGGCATTAGCCATCAGCGTGGCAAATTCGCCCAGCCGTCGCTTGGCGCTAGTACTAATTTCGTTGGCTAAGTCGAGGTGATCCAGTGCCTTGAGCATCGACCACTGGTGGTCATCGGCAAACTGGCGCAGCCGGTCAACCGTCTTCAGGCCAATTCCCCGCTTAGGCGTGTTTACCACTCGTTGAAAACTCAGTGAGTCGTCCGGGTTGGCCAATAAGGTCAGGTAAGCCAGGATGTCCCGAATTTCCATCCGGTCATAGAATTTGTGTCCGCCGACCATCAAGTAAGGAACGTTGCTCTTCACAAAGGTTTCTTCGATTGTCCGCGACTGGGCATTAGTTCGGTACAACACCGCAAAGTCGTTATAATGCAAGCCGTGTTCTCTCATCTGCTTTTGGATCTGGTCCACCACGTACTGGGCCTCATCATTACCGCTCTGTGCCCGGTAGTAGGAGATCGGCTCACCCTTACCGTTATCGGTCCACAGGTTCTTTTTCTTCCGGTCGGTGTTGTTGACGATTACCTCGTTAGCTGCATCCAGGATAGTCTGCGTTGACCGGTAATTTTGTTCTAGTAGTACCACGTGAGCGTTCGGGTAGTCCCGCTCAAAGTTGCGGATATTTTCGATATTGGCTCCCCGCCAGCCGTAAATCGACTGGTCAGCATCCCCAACGACACAGAGGTTGTGCTGCGGGGTATCAGCCAACATGTGCACCAGCTGGTACTGGGCATCATTGGTATCCTGGTACTCGTCGACGTGAATGTAATGAAATTTCCGCTGGTAAAAATCCAGGGTATCCGGATCCTTTTGAAAGAGTTCGATCGTCTTCATAATGAGGTCATCGAAGTCCAGCGCCTGGTTAACCGTCAGCTGGTGCTGGTATTGGACGTAAACCTTAGCAACTATCTTGTCCATAAAGCCCTGAGCCTGCTTAGCGTATTCCTCTGGCGTCTGCATTGCGTTTTTGGCGTTGGAGATTGCCGACAGGATGCTCCGCGGATCGAACTGCTTTGTATCAATGTTCAAATCAGAACAGATCTGTTTAACCAACGTCCGCTGTTCCCCACTGTCGGCAATGGTAAATGCACGGTTAAAGCCCAGCTTGTCGATGTCGCGCCGAAGGATCCGCACACACAGCGCGTGGAAGGTCGATACCCAGATATCCCGGGCACTCTCCCCCAAGAGTTTGCCGACACGTTCACGCATTTCGGCAGCGGCCTTGTTGGTGAAGGTGATAGCCAGAATATTCCACGGGTTAACACCATTTTCTTCAATTAGGTAGGCTACCCGGTGGGTCAGTACTCGCGTTTTTCCAGACCCGGCACCAGCAAGGACCAGAAGCGGTCCTTCGGTGGTTTGAACAGCCTCAGCCTGCTTATCATTGAGTCCCTTAATCAGCGCATCGCTACTCACGTTCTTCAACCCCTCTTAAAATTCAGTCGAACACAATTATAACAAATAACCAGCTGTTCGGGGCGGACAAGCTCCCGCTATTTTGCACTTTACGACGCAAAGCTAGCCTATTTGAAGAATACACATTTTAATGTTCTATCATTCGGTGACACGCTTGTTGTGAACCTAAAACGTCGTTCGTAATAATTCCCAGCCTATACCGGTCTGGAACGTGGCCTCGCTTTGCGCTAATGGTGGGTCTGGAACGCTGTGGGCACGACTTTGAGCCAAGTGACCTTGTCTCAAAGTCCGACCTTCCAGTAAGTACTGCTAACGTACTACTAACTGGAATTTCACAGCTGAGACCCACAGCTCAATGCTTAACCACGTTCATTATCAGTAATCCTTATTGTTTAGATTGATCTTATCACCGCTTGCTTGAACTGAAGAGATATATTTAAACATTTGTTTTTATTGGTTAGTCATAAAGGAGACCACAACGCGTCACTAATTAGTTATGCTCCACCAAACTGATATAACAGTTAAAGCTGTTTTAGCAATTGCATTCCGCACCAGCATGCTCAGTAGCGTCGTTAGCCTTAGCGAAGATCGTCAGACCAAGCTTAGGCCAAGGCGCAGCTTTGAGACCAATTCCATTGGGCTCAAAGTAGGCCCACTGCGTTCCAGCATGCAATGGCGCGAGCAATTGCGTACAAGATAATACATTCCAACGTATGCGGGTTCAGCGACAATCGAGGCCAATAAAAAACTGCGGCTAAATAACCGCAGTTAATAATGTGTAATTAAACCTAGTTCTCATCATTATTATCATGGTCACTTGACAAATCGAGCAACGGGTCGCCGGTTAGTGTTTCACCACCGGCATCGTCGGGCAATTCGTGGGTCCACACTTCGGTATCGTCAACTTGGTTTTGCAGTTCGTCCAGCGACTTCATTCCCGTTGCCCAGACAAAACCGGCTAAGTCTTGCGGCCGCGGTTCGTCCTTATCACTTAACAGGAACTGGAATTGCCAGTTATCCTTCAGCAACCATTGACGGTATACTGCGTCCCGTTGCGCCTGACGAACAACCATCATCAGCCCCGGCTGGGTGATTGCCGGCTGACGCAGTGGTCGCCCGATGACTGCCCGTAACAGTTCATCATACTGGTTGATGGAAGCAGTGTAGTTAAAGACGTTAGCAATTGCCGACAGCGATGGCTGAATGCCCTTGACGTAAAGGTTATCGTTGCTTGTCGCGTAGAAGTTGATAGCAAAGACTCCGCGGTACTGGAGGTTGGTAGCCACGTTGTTAGTAATCCGCGTCATTTCGTTGAGCATGTCATCAGGAACAGCAGCTGGTGTCTTTACTTCGACCAATTTCCGGTGGTCATCTAATGCCAGTTCCGTTAAGGGAAAAATCTTCGTGTTCTGTCCATCAGTTGCCGCCACCATCGTGTATTCGTTGGTGTGGTCAATCCAGGATTCTAGCAGGTAAGTCCCAGTATCGATAAAGTCGGCCGCCCGCGAAATATCAGTCTGTCTTTCAATCCGCATTGACTTTTCACCCAGTCCCCGCTGAATAGGCTTGAGCAGGGCCGGGTAGCCGATTGCGTCGATCGAGTTATAAACATCGTCAAGGCTAATAACCGTCATGTAAGGCGCAACGTTCACGTTAATTTGGTCAAGAAAGGCCCGTTCCATTAGCCGGTCCTGGCAAATCTCCAGAGCATTAGTTCCCTGCGGCACACTGGTGAACTTTGCCAGGTAATCCAGAACCACCGCGTCGACTGCCGTCGTCGGATAAATCACGGCGTCACAGTAGGAGGCGAAATCCTTCAGATCACCCTTTGACCGGTAGTTAGCTATCTTGGTCAAATCAGCCGCCCGAGTAACTTCCGGCATCGGGTGGTCAACGTAGACAGCCACCTTGTAACCGGCGCGTTTTGCCGCACTAATCAACTCACTACCGTTATGTCCCAGGCCAATCAGCCCAAGCGTTTTCCCCGGATAAAGTGGTTCTTTTGCCATTGTTCTCATTCCTCCACAAAACTTACCTTGCCATCAGCCAGCGATTTAATTTTCGCCAGTGATTCCACACGCAATCCTTGTTCCCGCAGCTTCTTGCCGCCCGGTTGGAAGCTCTTTTCAATTACAATCCCGACGCCAACAACGTGAACTCCCGCTGCTTTGGCAATTTCTAACATACCGTTGGCAGCCTGGCCATTAGCCATAAAATCATCAACTAGCAGCACGTTTTCACCCGGTGTCACATACTTCTTAGAAATCGAAATATTGTTGGTCGTCTGCTTGGTATAGGAGTAAGCCTTAGCAGTGTACATATCATGCTTAAGCGTCAAACTTTGGTGCTTGCGGGCAAAAATCATCGGCACATCCAGTGCTAGTGCCGTCATCAGCGCAGGAGCAATCCCAGATGACTCCACGGTCCATACGTGGTCAATCTTTTCACCGGCAAAGCGTTTGGCAAATTCCTCACCCACATGTTTCATCAACTGGGCGTTTACCTGGTGGTTCAAGAAGGCGTCCACCTTCAAAACATCATGGGGTAAGACGGTTCCATATTCCTTAATATAGTCAATTAATTCCTGCATGGTTTACTCCTTTACTTGTCATACTGGTCAAGATGATAGGTTTGAATAACGCTGATTAACTTCTTGGCATAGTCCGGATCAGTCGCACTGTCCTTCGTTGTTTTGTCACTCTTAGTATATTTATCAATGAT
>DHKFJ23503__coassemble_733_pt1 | contig 22526 bp, 21 predicted proteins | sample DHKFJ23503__metabat2_high_PE_038 | metagenome-assembled genome bin DHKFJ23503 | reverse complement strand
AAACTTTGCTGAAGGCAAGGACCTGGTCCTCAATATCCTGACCAGCGAAATTATCGAAGTCTTTCAGGATCATGGTTGCCCAACCAACTCGTACGCCGTCGAAGGCGATAAAAAACGGACCACTAATTATTCCGTTGAAAACATGGGCGACCACGTCGAAATTAATACTGGCTCACTGATCGTCAAGGCTTATGACGATGCTAAGATCGACATTTACGATGGTGATGGTAACCCACTGGTTCTCGATTACCGTGGCAAGCGTCAGCCACTGCCAACTGACATGGATGATGAACACCGGAAGACCGTGATGTCCGAAGGTCACGCCGTTCATGCCAAGGCCAACCCGGACAATGTCAACTTTGAAATTATTAAGTCCCTCAGCCACGATGAAGTCTTCTATGGTCTCGGTGGTAAGACCGGCTTTCTGAACAAACGTGGTTATGAATATGATAACTGGAACGCCGACGTTCCGGTTCTTCACAACGAAACCGAAACTCACCTCTACAAGTCAATTCCGGTGATGTATGGACTGAAGAATGGCCACCCTTATGGTCTATTCTTCGATGACACCTACAAGAGTCATTTCGACCTCGGGAAGGAAAGTGAAAACTACTACTTCTACTCCGCCGTTGGTGGCAACGTTGACTACTACATCATGGGTGGCCACACCCTGAAGGATGTCGTTGCTAACTACACCTACCTGACCGGGGTAACACCACTGCCACAAAAGTGGATGCTCGGTTACCAACAATCACGCTGGGGCTACAGTACCAGTGACAAGCGGGTGGAAAGCATCGCCGATGGCTTTGCTGGACACAACCTGCCAATTGACGTCATCCACCTCGACATTGACTACATGTACGGCTACCGGGACTTCACCTGGGACACTACCAAGTATGATGACCCGAAGGCCTTCGTTGCTAAGATGCGCAAGCGTGGTATCCGGCTGATGCCAATCCTTGATGCCGGCGTCAAGGTTGACGACAAGTACGACATCTACAAGGAAGGAATGGAAAAGGGTTACTTCGTCACTAACCCGGACGGCAGTGTCTACATCGGTTCCGTTTGGCCAGGTGACTCCGTCTTCCCTGACTTTGGGAACGCCGACGTCCGCAAGTGGTGGGCAAAGCACGTCAAGTTCTTCGCCGACATGGGCGCTTGCGGGGTCTGGAACGACATGGACGAACCAGCTAACTTCCGGGCCAAGGGCCAATTACCTGATGACCTGGTCTTCCACGATGGGACTAACCTCAGCACCCACGCTAAGATGCACAACGTCTTCGGGCACTTGCAGGCTCAGGCAACCTACGAAGGAATGAAGAACGCGACTGGCAAGCGGCCGTACATCATTACCCGGGCTGCTTACGCCGGAACCCAAAAGTACTCGACCGTTTGGACCGGTGACAACACCGCCGTTTGGTCACACTTACAGTTGGCCATCCCCCAACTTAACGGTCTGGGAATGAGTGGTTTTGCCTTCGCTGGGACTGACATCGGTGGGTTCCAAGAAGACACTAACCCTGAACTGCTGACCCGGTGGATCGAAGCTTCGCTCTTTGTTCCGCTGTTCCGGAACCATTCCATCCTGGGTTCTCGTTACCAGGAACCATGGGCCTTTGACAAGCAAACGCTCGACATCTACCGCAAGTACCTGAACCTGCGTTACCGCTTCATTCCGTACCTCTACGACCAGTTCCGTCACGAAACCGAATCTGGTCTGCCGGTGATGCGGCCACTGGTTCTTAACTACCCTGACGACAAGGAAACCCGCAACCTCAACGACGAGTACATGGTAGGCACCAACATCCTGGTGGCACCAATTGTTAACCAGGGAGCAACGAAGCGGTTGGTTTACCTGCCTGCTGGTGACTGGGTCGACTTCTGGAACAACGCCGAGTACGCTGGCCAGCAGTACATTATGGTCGACGCCCCAATCAACAAGCTGCCACTGTTCGTGAAGAAGAACACGGTCCTGCCATGGGGCAACAAAGTCATGCACGTCAGCGATGAACCTGAAAAGGTCATGACCTTCCGGCTCTTTGGTGAATGCGGTTCTTACACCCACTACCAGGACAACGGGCAAGACTTTAACTACCAGCAAGGTGAATACAACGACTACTACGTCGAAGTGACTGAAGACGGCCAGGTTCACGTTGAGTTGACTAAGCACGGCTTCAAGCCAACTTACGACAAGATCTACGTTGAAACTGACCAACGGCGTTGCGAATTTGCTTACGATGCTGACAATGATGAATACAAACTAGTTGCTGAAAACTAGCAAGAAAAAAGGGCTTGGCAGACTTGCCAAGCCCTTTTTGAGGATTAAAAACGTCCACCCAAATGGCAGGCCCTTTTTACATAACATTCAACATATACAAGGTGTACCCGCAATTGCTTCAGGCCATTGCATGCTGGAACGTAGTGGGCACACTTTGAGCCCGATTAGTCGGTCTCAAAGCTGCACCTTATCCTAAGCTCAGCCGTCAACGGCTGTCGCTAAGGATAATTTCACTACTGAGCATGCAGGCCCTAGTCGCAATTGCTCGTTAACAATCGGAGTTTCTCAAGAATTAATGTTTTATTAGGTGTCCCTACTTAGTTAACACTGGCAAGTGCCTGATCAATCGGGGTGTCGCCGGTCCGCATCATCATGACCTTACGAATTGTATTCGGGTGATCCAGAATTTTGGCGAGCGTCAATGCCACATCCGGAATCGGGTTCGTTGCCACCTTGCCGGAATCAATCGTTATCCGTCCCATTCCGGCTTCCGTCGTCAGGTCGGTTGGACTTAAGATTGTGTAGTCGAGGTCAGTTTGGTTAACCAGGTAGTTGTCAGCGAAGAATTTGGCAATTTTATAATCGGCATAGATCATCAGACCATTTTCGCGCCACTTCTCTGGTTCAAGCGGGAACATTGCACTGAGCATGATGTAGCGACGAATGCCGTTTGCTTCGGCAACCTTCATCGTCTTCACTGCCCCCATCGCATCCGTTCGCAACAAGTCACTCCCGTTGGACCCGGCGGTAAAGTAGATGACATCGGGATGACCAATCACCTTTCTGAGCTCGGCTGGCTCATCATGGAGGTCCAGCTTGACCGGCGTTACATTTTTCAGCTTAATAATTCTCTCCGGATGCCGTGAACCGGCCGTCACCGTATGCCCAGCTGCTACCAAATCCCGGATCAAGGCCGTCGCTACCCGGCCAGAACCACCAACAACAAAGATTTTCATGAATATCCTTTCTTTCATCCTCAAAACTTAATCAATAAAATCCCCACAAACATAATTACCGTGCCGATTCCCTGCGAACGGCTCATCTTAATAACACGTGAATTAAACCAACCGAACTGCTGAATCAGGGCACTGAAGACCAGCTGCCCGAAAAGAGCCAGGATCACCACCTGGCCAGTCCCGAGGATCAGCACCAGGACCGAACTCAAGCCAACATAGGAACTGCCCAACAGACCGCCCAGCCAAATCCACCATTCACACCCCGATTGTCGGGCCAGGGTCTGGCGAATTGCACAGATTATCCCCGTCCCGCGAATCAAGTTGAAGAATAAAAGCAGGATAAAGCTGACCGCAAAGGAAACAAACGCAGCATGCAGGGGCGAATGAAAGGCTTGCCCCAGCCGCGCATTCACCGCGTTCTGAATTGCCAAAGCAACTCCCGCGAAGATTCCTAACAGCTGCCAACCCAATTGGGGTGACAGCTTTGCATCGGCTTCTTGGACGGTCCGGTGAAAGTTGACTAGGTTGATAAAAATCAGTAGACCCGCGATCAGGAACACCAAGCCGAGCCCTTTATGCCAGGTCATCCTTTGCTGCAGCGAGCCGAACCAGCCGAACTGGTCAATAACCAGGCTCATGATGATTTGGCCGATGACCGGGTAGAGGGTCGTTTCAACGCTTCCCAGGTGCTTAAATAATAGGATATTGCAGGTTAATGCAAAGGCCGCGGTTAACCCACCCAGCCAGCTCCACCAGGGTGTATCCAATATCACTCCTAATCGGATCCCACGGCCTTGCCCTGAACACAGGGTCAAGATTCCCAAGAAGAGGGAACCAGTTGCGAAGGAAATGGTCGAGGTTACCAGGGGCAAATGGTTATGTGATGTTAACCGTGAATTAATAGCCGTCTGACTAGCGATGAAGATCCCCATCGCTAATGGCAAAATGGAAACGAACTGCATTAATTAACCTCCCTTGCATTGATCAACTATATTATGCTGCCCTTCCCCTTTGGCGGGAATTGACTTTTTGCTTAACGGGCTGTTAACCTATAGTTAATAGTGGAGGTGACAAAATGCTTGATCAACGGATCATTACATATCTCGAAGTAGTTGAAAATGGCAGTTTCACCCAAACGGCCAAGAAACAGTTTCGCTCAACGGTCGCGGTGATGAAACAAATCTCGACGCTTGAAAACGACCTCGGCGTAAAGCTGCTCATCCGAAACCACCGGGGCGTCTCGCCAACTGTCGCCGGCAAATACTTCTACACGCAGGCCCAGCAAATGGCCCTAAAAGCCCAACAGGTATTGCAGCAGGTAAAGCAGCTCGACCGCCAAGAATCACAGATCATCCGGATCGGCACTTCCCTGTTGCGCCCCAGCGAAGACTTGGTGAAACGCTGGCTAAAGCTGTCCGGGCAGTCCAAGCAGTTCACCTTGCAGCTGGTTCCTTTTGTCGACCAGTTTGATATTAATCAAGACAAAATTCTCACCTAACAGATGGATTGCATCCTGACCCCGTATAGTGTTAAATTATGGCAAAAGTACTATCATTACTTACCGCTTGGCGCTTACCGAATAGGCTAGCTTCGCGTCGCGGCGTTCCAGTCCCACAACAATGCAAGCCGATGCTGTAGAGAAAAACTGTGTCCACCACGTCATACCAAGTCAAAAAGCGCAGTGCCATCATGGCAGCTGCGCTTTATTAGTTACTTATCTTCGTGAAATAGGATTCGACGCAAGCGTTGGCGGGTCGGCGTACCGGCGATTCCGCCAAGACCTGTTTCGCGTAGTGAAGCAGGCATGGAACGACCAACCCGGTTCATAGCGGCAACTACTTCGTCGACGGGGATCTTGCTGGTACAACCGGCGAGGGCCATGTCAGCAGCGATCAGGGCGTTTCCAGCACCGATAGCGTTCCGCTTGACACATGGCACTTCCACCAACCCAGCGACCAGGTCACAGACCGGCCCATCAGGTTTGCCAAGGCAATCGCTAGGGCATGGCCACACTGTTCAGGAGTGCCACCAGCGGTCTCCACGGCAGCTGCAGCAGCCATCCCCGAGGCACTACCAACTTCCGCCTGACAGCCACCACTGGTACCAGCAATGCACGCCTTGTTGGCAATAATCAACCCGTACGCCCCGCCAGCAAACAGGAAGCGCACCTTCTGCTCGTGAGTCAGGTGTAAGCGGTGGTCGAGCATCATCAGCACCCCCGGCATGGTCCCCGACGAACCGGCCGTCGGGGTTGCACAAATAATGCCGATGGCGGCGTTGACTTCGTTGGTCGCAATTGCATCGCCGACGGCGCCCATCATTGCCTTACCACTTAAGGGCTGGTGGGTTTCCGCATAGTGCTTAATTTTCACTGCTTCGCCGCCAGTCAGGCCGGTTGGCGAGTGGACCACTTCACCACTCTTACCGCGCTTGACGGCTTCTTCCATCACCTTTAAGTTGCGTTCCATCTTCGCCCAGATAACCTCCCGGCTCATTCCGGAGGTCTCAATCTCTTGCTCAATCATCAGCTCCGAAACTGGCTTATTAGTCTCTGTCGCCGTATCAATTAATTCCTTGATTGACTGGTACATTTGTTAATCCACCGGTTGCATAAAGATCAAGTCGGGGACCAATCGCTGGAGCAGTTTGCGCGCCTTGGCAGTCAGTTTATTCTTTAGGGTAAAGGCATATACGGTCGCCCGTTCGCCCCGTTCCGTTTGTTGGCTGATAAACGGCGCCACCTTGTCGATCAACTGCATCAGCCTCGTATGGAGGTGGCTATTCTTGTGGGTATCCCGGAAGATAATGACCGGTAATTGACCAGGCAAGTCAAATTCGACATCGTTAAAACGCAGGTGGCGAATTTCGATAGTACCCCCACCAATGGAACAGCCAGTTACCTCAACATTTAAACTATGGTCGCGATTCGACAGCAAGAGCCGCGCCGTGTTCGGGTGACCAACGGGACTCGGAACGTTTTCTTCAATAAAGTCGATCTTCATTCCGCTGGTCCTGGCCATCCGGGTGGCCATCGGCACCCGCCGGTCGTCGGTAGCCATCCCCATGACCCCGGCCACAATGGCGTAGTCGGTCCCGTGTCCCGCATGGGTATGAGCAAAGGACTCGTAATAGTGGACCGTCAGTTCAGCCGGCGTCCCGCCAAATAATGCCCGGGCCATCCGCCCGATTTGAACGGTCCCCGCAGTATGGGAACTGGACGGCCCAATCATGATCGGGCCGATAATGTCAAAGACACTTTTATAGCGTTCGTTCATCGTAATCTCCTTCCGCTCCAACTACTTTACCACATCCCACCGGCGATAAATTGTTATAATTACATTTAATTCACAGCTCAGTTTGATTAAGGAAGTGACCGGTAATGAAATATACCACCATTAAGGGTGAAAAACTCTCCAGCATCGGTTTAGGCACCGCCGAACTCGGTCTTAGTTTCAACGAGGCGCAAGAAATTGCCGCCCTCCGCACGGGGATCGACCACGGCATCAACATTATTGATACCGCTGAAATGTATTCCGGGTCTGAGGAAGTCGTTGGTAAGGCCATCAAAGGACTCGACCGGGATCAAATCTTCTTAACCACTAAATTTTTACCTACTAACTCTACGCCGCAACGCCTCCGCTCTGCCCTCCAACAAAGCTTAACCAAGCTCCAACTGGACTACGTTGACTTATACCTGCTGCATTGGCGGGCCAACGCGGACTTAGCCCGCACCGTTGCTGAACTGGTCAGTCTGCAAAAAGAGGGCTTGATTCGTCACTGGGGTGTCTCTAGCTTTGACCAGGCTGACATGGAAGACCTAATTAAAGTTTCTGGTGGTGACCAGTGTTTTGCCAACCAGGACCTCTACAACGTCACCGCCCGGGGCGTGGAATATGACCTGCTGCTCTGGCAAAAGCAACACGACGTTGGTTTTCTTTCCTACTCACCGTTTCACGCCGTTGGCTGGCACCAAATCACCCCCAAATCATCACTCACTACCATCGCTCACAAACACCATGTTTCTCCCCAGGCGGTCATCTTGGCCTGGATTATGCGGACCGGGCAAGTGATCCCACTGCCAAAAGCCGGCAATGCCCGCCACGTGCTAGATAATATCAGCGCCCTGGACATCCAACTGGATGACCAGGATCTCGCTTTGATTGACCGGGATTACCCCGCTCCGACCCATAAAATCCCCCTACAAAAAATCTAGGATCAACCTCGTGAGAGGGCGCTCCTGCATTCTGTGAGTAAACCACCAGTTATCACTATTCATTTTTTGAATTAAAAGGGCTAAAAAATAAGCATTTTACATTGCGACTTCTCCTGGCGATAATAATAGCAGTGAAACAAACAGAGGAGGAAACAACAATGGCAAAGAATGAAGAAGCAGTCAAGAACGACATGTTTGGTTTTGGTGACAAGAACGTGGCCTTTGCCAAGTACTTTATCGGGACGAACTACCTTAACGGTCTGGTTAGCCCGGATGACAACATCGACGTTAGTGTGGCTAACGTTAACTTTGAACCAGGTTGCCGCAACGACTGGCACATCCACCACGATGGCTTCCAAATTCTCCTGGTAACTGCTGGTGAAGGCTGGTACCAAGAAGAGGGCAAGCCAGCCCAGAAGATGCACCCCGGTGACGTTGTTGCCATCCACGAAGGGGTTAAGCACTGGCATGGTGCTACCAAGGATTCTTAGTTCAGCCACATTGCCATCACTAAGGGTACTAGTGAATGGTGCGAAAAGGTGACTGACGAAGAATACGACCGTCTGCCTGACTAATCTGAATGAAATTACCAATTCAAGGAGGAATTAAGCATGGCTAAAAAAAAAACTGCCGGCCGCGATCAACTTGGCGACTTTGCGCCAAAATTCGCGGAATTAAACGATGACGTTCTCTTTGGCCAAGTTTGGTCACGGGAAAAGGAACTCAGCCCACGTGACCGGAGCTTCCTGACCGTTACCGCCCTGATCACCAAGGGTGCCTTTGAACAGCTGCCATATCATATGCAGACTGCCAAGAAGAACGGGATCACCAAGGAAGAAATTGCCGAAATGATTACCCAACTGGCCTTTTACGTTGGTTGGCCAAATGCTTGGTCAGCCTTCAACGTTGCCAAAAAGGTGTGGGCCGACTAGTTATTAGTCTTCAATAAGTAGCAGAAAAGCTTCGCGTTGTGATGGCGCGAAGCTTTTTTTGTCGTTGCTTAGTAGTTTCCCGGGGTGGCAATGTAATCGCCAATCCCATCTGGATTGCCGGACCACTTGAATTTGTCGTACCAGATCGCGTGCTTTTCTTCGTCCAGCTCCGCAATGGTTTCCATTTCGTCGGCATCCAGCTGGAAGTCAAAGACATCCATGTTCTCCTTCATCCGGCCAACGTGGGTTGTCTTCGGAATAACGACCAGCCCCTGCTGCAGTTCCCAACGCAGTTCAACCTGGGCCACCGTCTTGTCATGCTTGTCAGCAATCTTCTTAATGACGGAGTTATTCAACAGCTTCCCGTTGCCCAGTGGTGACCAGGCTTCCAGCTGAATGTGGTGTCCTTGGCAAAAGGCGACCGTTTCCGGCTGGTGAATCCGCGGGTTGAATTCCAACTGGTTGACCATTGGAACGATGTCGGCATGGTCCATCAAATTGGTCATGTGTTCAACGTTAAAGTTGCAAACCCCAATGGCCTTGGCCTGGCCATCCTTGTAGATGTCCTGCAGGGCGCGCCAACTCTCGTTGTACTTGTTAAAGACTGGCCAGTGCAGCAGCAGTAAGTCAACGTAGTCCGTCTGTAGCCGCTTAAGCTGTTCATTGAAGGCGTTCCGTACCCGGTCATAGTCACCCTGGTCACCGTTAAAGATCTTGGTGGTCAGGAAAACATCCGACCGCTGCAGACCGTTGGCTGCTAAGCCCTTGGTCAGCCCCTCGCCGACACCGGCCTCGTTACCGTACTGCTTAGCCGTGTCGATCAGCCGGTAGCCGTTAGTTAGGGCGTCTTGAACCATTTGCCGGGCCTCGTCATTCGTCGACTTCCAGACACCCAGGCCGACCTTGGGCATCTCGATACCGTTACTCAATTTCACTGTTCGTTTTTCATCCATTCCTAACACCTTCTTACGGTTTCCATTATATCATTTTGCCCATTCAAATCCGCGGATTGGTCTAAAACAAAAGCACTCCGTCATGCGGCGTGCTTTTTAGTCAGAATCTTATTTTGCTTGGTAGTGGTCTTTTAAGTATTCGGTCATCCCCGTCGGGTCTTCACCGGTGAGACGATGGTAGTCATCACTGACTTCGGCGAGCAGGCCGCGCCCACCGGCAGCGTACATTGATGCCAATTCAGCGCCTCCTTCATTCGGATAAATTTTCCCGAATTCTTCGACGGTTACCGGTTGGTAGCCAATGTGGTGACCGGTAATCTCGGTCATCAGCTTGCCCAACTCAACCATGTTGTAGTTGCGCGTCATCGACAATAAGTAACTCTGCCCGTGATCACGCATCGTTGGTTGGGTGGCCAGTGCGGCGATCGCCTTGGCACTATCGTCGCGACTGATAAAGGTCAGCGGCTGGTCGCCAACTGGATAAATTAAGTGACCACGTTCAATTAATTCCGGCAGATACGGCGGTAGCGGGTCAGCATACAGACTGTTGCGCACGTAGGCATACTTCAGCCCACTGCCCGCGAGGCGCCGCGGAACATAAGCATAGAACGGTGACATCTGGAACGGGTTGTTCACCTGGTCGGCAAAGAAACTGACGAAGATAAAACTGCCAACCTGGTTTCGCTTGGCAACCGCCAGCACGTTTTCAAATTCCTGGACCCGCCGAACTAAGTTATAGGTAATACTTGGAATGTAAATCAAAACGTCGGTGTTTTGAAAACTCTGATCAATCGTCCCCTCATCAAAGTAATCCAAGTGTGACACCTGGACAGACTGACCATCAAATAGCTTGTCCTTGGCCATGTTGTGGACCCCAGCGAAGATCGTATCGCCATTTTCAACCACTTGCTGCAGTTGCTTAACTACCCGTTGGCCTAAGTGACCACTGGCACCGGTAACAAAGTACTTCATTCTTGGTGTTCCTCCTTTTCGTTGGCAACGAGAATATCGCTAATCACATCATCTAAGGTAATCCGGGCGAGCCGCCCCATTGCCGCATTCTGCACCTCATCGTAGTAATTGCCGAGGACCTGTTGAATGTGCCCACCGACAATGCACTGCGGGTTGGTTTTGGGATCAACCGTAAACAGTTGCTTATCCCCTTCGACGGCGTAGTAAACATCCAGCAATGAAATCTCTGATGGCTTCTTCGCTAGGCGCGGGTTCGGCGAACCCTGAGTAGTGGTGATAATCCCCGCCTTCTGGAGCGCCGCCATAATCCGCCGCACCACGACTGGCGAAGTCATCACGCTGGCAGCAATGTTCTCACTAGAAAGTTTCGTATCATGGTAGATATTAAGGTAAGCCAGGATGTGAATTGCATCACTGAAACGTGTCGAAATTTTCACGTGACTGCCTCCTTCATTTAATTGCTGATTTTAATATACAATATTTACTGTAACTTTTCAACTTACAAATCAAGGATTTTATTTGACATGACAAGGCGATTGTAATACACTCATCGTAACTTAATTAATTACATCTAGGAGGCAGCAATGATTAAATACGATCACGTTGCTAAAACTTATACCGACATCCCCGTGATTAAGGATGTCTCCTTTACCGTCAACCAGGGCGACCTCTTCGTCCTGGTCGGCCCCAGCGGGAGTGGGAAGACCACCCTCTTGAAAATGTTTAACCGGCTAACCGTCCCGACCGACGGCAACGTCTATTACCAAGGAAAGAAAATTAAGGACTACGATTTACAGCAACTACGGCTGAAGACCGGCTACGTTCTCCAGGACAGCAGTCTGTTCCCCAACCTGAACATTGAAGACAACATTGCTATCCAGCTGGAACAACAAGGCGTCAGCAAGGAAGCTCGCCGGACCCGGGCCCAGGAATTGCTAGCAACTGTCGATCTCGATCCCCAGATTTACGCTACCCGGATGCCCAACGAATTGTCCGGTGGTGAGCAGCAACGGATTGGGATTATCCGGGCGCTGGCCGCTAAACCGTCCGTCATCTTAATGGACGAACCGTTTTCGGCACTCGACCCGGTCGTTCGTCACCAGTTGCAAGACCTGGTTTTGAAGCTGCAGCAGCAAGCCCAAACCACCATTATGTTCGTCACCCACGACATGAACGAAGCCCTGCGACTGGGCACCAAGGTTGCCGTCCTCAAAGACGGTGTCCTCCAGCAGGTAGGAACTCCGCAAGACATCATCAACCGCCCAGCCAATGACTTCGTCCGGACATTTTTCCATGGCCACGGCTTCCACTTTGAACTGAAGGACGTGCTGAAAAACGGTCTTGGCAAGCGGGTTGACCAGGCTGACAGTACGCGAACTACCGTTGACTGCCAGACATTTGAAGACCTGCTGACATTCTGCCGCGACCACGAAGATAAGGCATTCGTCGTCAACGTAGAAGATGAACACTACCTGGTCAACCGGAAAAACGTTTGGAACTACTTGATTAGGAGGGAAAAAGACCGTGCTTAATTCCGTTATCTCAACCTTACATAGCCAACAGGGGGCCATTCTGAAAGCCACCCAGCAGCACGTTGAAATTTCCTTAATTTCCCTGCTGATCGCGATGGTCATCGCCATCCCACTGGCCATTCTATTGCGTAACCATAAAAAAATTGCCGAGGCCTGCCTGCAGGTAGCCGGGATTATCCAAACCATCCCTAGTCTGGCCATTCTAGGTCTCCTCATCCCATTAGTCGGTATCGGGACCGTTCCGGCGGTTATCGCCCTGGTTCTCTACGCAATCATGCCGATTTTTCAAAACACTTACGCCGGCTTAACTGACATTCCGGCCCATCTCGAAGAGGCCGCCACTGCCTTTGGTCTGACCAAGTGGAAAAAATTGCAACGGCTCGAATTGCCATTAGCCATGCCGATGATCTTATCTGGGATCCGGATTTCCTTAGTAATGATCATCGGGACAGCCACTCTGGCTGCCTTAATCGGTGGCGGGGGCCTGGGAACCTTCATTTTGACTGGGATCCAGTCCAACAACAACACCTACGTGGTCATCGGGGCCGTCTTGTCCGCCGTCCTGGCCTTCTTCTTCAGTTGGCTGCTGAAGTTTATTAGCAAGAACGGCAAACGGCTAAAGATCAGCCTAGGTATTATTGCCGTCCTGCTGTTTGGCTTTGGCGGTTACAAGACCGTCCAAGCTGTCAGGCCAGCCGCCCCGAAAATTGTCATCGCCGGCAAGATGGGCAGTGAACCGGATATCCTGATCCACATGTACAAGGACCTGATCAAGGAAGAAGATCCACGCGCTAAGGTGACGCTGAAACCAAACTTTGGGGGAACCAACTTCCTCTTCAAGGCCTTACAGGGCAACCAGATCGACATCTACCCAGAATTTACCGGGACCGTCACCCAGCAGATTCTCAAGATTAAAAATAAGACCAGCAATGACCCGCAAAAGACTTACCAGCTAGCTAAAAATCAACTCGCTCGCCGCTACCAAATGCGTTATCTCAAGCCGATGAAGTACCAAAACGGTTACGCCCTCGTGGCCAGCCCGCAGTTTGCCCGCGAACACCAGCTTACTAAGATGAGCCAGCTCGCCAACTATAACGACCAAATTACGGCCGGTTTTGACCCTGACTTCTACCAGTTGCACGACGGTTACCCTGGTCTCAAGGGCCCTTACGGTTATAACTTTAAGAGCGTTAAGACGATGGAACCGACCATCCGCTACAAGGCCATCGCCAACGGCCGGGTCAACGTGGTCGACGGCTACACCACCGACCCGCAGATTCCGCAGTACCACCTGGTCATGCTCAAGGACGATAAGCACTTCTTCCCACCGTACCAAGGGGCCCCGCTGATGAAGGAATCCTTCGCTAAGAAGAACCCCGAGGTCGTCAAGGCACTCAATAATCTCTCCGGTAAGATTAGTACCGAAGACATGCAGCAGATGAACTACGAAGTGACCGTCCAAAAGAAGAGTGCTGGCAAGGTTGCTCACCACTACCTAGTCAGCCACCACCTGTTAGACAAATAAAGGAGGTTTGCGACAATGAAAGCAATCGTTGTTTCCCATCGAGGTATCAACTTGCGCTAATTTTGGGCTGGAACGTCGTGGACACTGCTTTGAACCAATCAAAGATTGTTTCAAAGTCAGGTCTTGTCGCGACGCGAAGCTAGCCTATCTGGTAAGCGATAAATCGCTAACGACAATTTCACGGCTGAGCCCAAAGCGCCACGTTGATACATTTTCAATCAACAATGAGGACGTGGCTGGTTCATCATCACTGACTAACCTTAATCTCCAAAACTTGCACAGGTTGATGGCCTCAATGACAGCATTACCTTAGCGTTTCAAAGCTCAACAAAGTCCACCATACAGGAACTGCATAGTAACATACCTATTCGGCAATTTTCTTTTTCTTGTACCCACCCTATACTAGGAATCGTTAAGAAATGACATAGCAATTCAGATTAATCACAAAGGAGACATGATTATGGATTACGTAACTTTAAACGATGGTAACAAGATGCCTCAACTTGGTTTTGGTGTATTTCAGGTTCCTGATCTGAGCCAAGCCGAACAAGCCGTTTCGGACGCTTTGGACACTGGCTACCGCCTGATCGACACTGCCGCCGCTTACGGTAACGAGGAAGCCGTTGGTGCCGCCATCAAGAACAGTGATGTTGACCGTGATGACATCTTCGTTACTTCCAAGCTGTGGGTTGACCACTTCACCTACGAAAAGGCCAAGCAAGGAATTGACGACTCACTGAACAAGTTAGGCCTGAATTACATGGATCTCTACCTCCTGCACCAACCATACGGTGACGTTGCCGGTGCATGGCGGGCCCTGGAAGAAGCCCAACAGGAAGGGAAGATCAAGTCAATCGGTGTTTCCAACTTCGCACCGGATCAACTGATGAACCTGGAACTGATGAGTAATGTTAAGCCAGCCCTGAACCAAATCGAAGTTTCACCGTGGTACCAGGAAACGGCTGAAGTGAAGTTTAATGAACAACAAAACGTCCAAACGGAAGCATGGGCGCCATTTGCTGAAGGCAAGCACGACATCTTCACCAACGAAACCATTGCCGCAATCGGGAAGAAGTACGGCAAGGCAAACGGCCAGGTCATCCTTCGTTGGTTGCTGCAACGGGGCATCGTTGTCATCCCGAAGTCCGTTCACAAGGCCCGGATGGCAGAAAACTTTGATGTCTTTGACTTCCAGCTGAGTGACGATGACATGAAGACGATGAACAGCCTGGACAAGCATGAAAGCCAATTCTTTGACCACCGTGACCCGGTTGCCATTGAAAGTATCTTTGGTTCCAGCCTGAAGGCCCTTCGCAAGTAATTCATTACTCACCAAAAAATTCTAGTAACTCACTGCAAAAATGCCTTTCAATAAAACAACAAGCGGCTTGACTGTCCTCCTCCGGGCAGCCAAGCCGTTTTTGTATATTTCAGACTCTTACACAACTGAAAAGACACCCCACCGTTGTCAAAATTTTGCAGTTAGTAAAACTCTCTTTACCAATATTTAGAAGTATTTGTAAATGAAAAAGATGACCAGTCGTCGGTCTCAGTGGTGAAATTTACCTTGGCGTTTTAACACCTAGGTAAAGACCGAGTTTGAAGACGTTTGCGCCGCAAATAGCTTCAAATCGTGTCCACCACGTTCCAGACCGACAAGAACTGGTCATCTTTTTTAGCCTAAATATTAGTTTTCGTTCAATGCTTCCTCAACCTGGTCCCCAAACGGGATTGAAGGCATGGCCCCCATCTTTTGAACGGTCAAACTGGATGCCCGTTGTCCGTAAACCAGGGCTTCTTCGATGTTATCGAGGTTGGTGTGCAGCTGTGAAGTCATTGCCCCCACGAAGGTATCACCAGCGGCAGTGGTATCAACGGCCTTCACCTTGAAGGCGGGTACCAAACCATGGCCATTTGGCGTGGAGTAGAAGACCCCCCGTGATCCCAGGGTAATCAACAGGTTGTCGACTCCCTTGTCGGCAAAGTATTCCGCCGTCTTCAACATGGAATCTTCGCCGTTAAGCTTGATCCCCGTCAGGATCGCACTTTCGGTTTCGTTAGGGGCAATGATGTCGGTGTACTTCAGCACTTCCGGGTCAATCTTGTGGGCCGGCGCCGGGTTTAAGAACGTAATCACACCGTGGTTCTTGGCTTCCTTAAAAGCCGCCGCGGTAACGTCTTGTGGTGTTTCGAACTGGCTGATCAGGAAGTCAGCAGAGTCAAGAACATCATCAGTACCGTTGAGGTCGTCCTTCAACAGGGCCTGGTTGGCTCCACCGTAAACCATGATGTCGTTTTGCCCGTTGACGTCCAGGGTCACCAGGGCAGTCCCTGTGCCGTGAACCTTATCGACCACAATGCACTTGGTATCCACGTGTTCTTCCTGAAGGGCCTCGAGCATAAACTTGCCTTCGTTATCGTCACCGACCTTACCGATGAAGTAAGTTTTGGCACCGGAACGCGCCGCGGCAACCGCCTGGTTAGCACCCTTGCCACCAGGTGCAGAACTCTTGCTGATCGCAGAGATCGTTTCGCCCGGTTGCGGGAAGCGTTCAACATGGTAAGTGGTGTCAACGTTAATACTGCCGAGAATCGCAATCTTGTTACTCATTAAAAATTCCTCCTCCAAGTCCCGTGCGGATATTAAAATCGTAAATCGTTTTACGTACTGACTTTACTTTAAATTACCATGTTTTGAAATCGATTGCAAGCACTGTTGGACGAAAAAAGCGTGCCGCCACTGCAGCACGCAATCTTCTTACTTGGCCAACTGCCGTTGCAGGTAGTGGTCCAACTTATCAAAGGGGTAAACCCCCGTAACCTTTTCTTTGCCAACCCCGTCGCGGAAGACCACCAGTGAAGGGATACTGTAAACCTTGTACTGCTGGGGAATTTCCGTTTGGTTGTCGATGTTGTACTTGACGAACTTAATCCGGTCACCGTACTTTTTCTCCAGTTGTTCCATCACCGGGTTCATCGTCTTGCAGGGCCCGCACCACGGGGCCCAAAAGTCGACGATGGTCAGTGGACCAGTGATTTTTTCCTTAAAGTTATCCTTGTTTGCGATCGTCGCCACTTGCCGCTTCCTCCTTTTCCTTGCCGGGTTTGTTTCGCCGGATGAGGTGAATGATAATCGTGATAGCAAAGACTGCCAGGATGAACAAGCCAAACCAATTTGTCGGAATTTCAATGTCAATTGCCGGGATCGTCAAGAACAGCTTGATCGCAATGACTGCAATCAACACGTAAGCCATTGGCTCCAGCTCTGGCACCTTGCGCATTAGCTGCATAATCACTTCGGCAATTCCCCGCATACATAAGATCCCGATCATCCCCCCGATGAGGACGATGACGGGGTTATCCGAAATGGCCAGTGAAGCTAAGACTGAATCGACGGAGAAGATAATGTCCATAAACTCAATCTGGACAACCACAAACCAGAATAAATGGCGCCCCTTCAGCTTGGTTTTTCGCTGATGGGCCCGATGCATTGGCTGCTTGCCAAAGAACTTGAAGCGGAAGAAGCGGTAAACCAGGTACATTAAATAGGCGGCCCCGATCACCTTGATTTCCCAGAAGTGAATCAGGTAGGTCCCGATCCCGATAATCAGGAAACGAAAGATATACGCCCCCCAGAGTCCGTAAAACAGTGACTCTTCCTGCTCTTTGAGTGTCGGAAGAACCCTGGTCTGGGCGGCCAACACGATCGCGTTGTCCACCGACAGTAAACATTCAATCATGACCAGGGAGAAAATAATCAGCCAATCCTGTCCTGACGTAATAACGTTTTGCCAATTTTCCAGGCTAAAAAATGGTCCGTAAAGCTTCGCTAAAAGTGACAATCAGTGCCCTTCCTTCTTTTTGGTTTTCCTAAACTTTTTCTAAGTGATATTTTAACAAATTTTGCCGAAAATAGTTAGCGGTTGGTGCCGCAATAATTTTCACTTCCCCGGTAAAAGGGAAGACCAACTTCAACCAGGCCCCGTGAAGCAGCAACGGCGGCTGGCTGACCCGTTGGTTATAAAGCGGGTCGCCAATAATCGGGTGCCCCGCGTGGGCCAGGTGGACCCGTAGCTGGTGAGTTCGCCCGGTGTGCAGGCTTAACTTCACCAGTGAGGCCCGGTCATTAGCAGTCAAGACTTGGTAGTCAGTCCACGCCGCCTGCGGATGGTCACCACCGACCTGCCGTTTGCGCCTGTCTAAGGGGTCCCGACCAATGGGCCAGCGCCAACTGCCGGTTAGCGGTGTCAGATGGCCACTGGCTACCGCCAGGTAGGAACGGTGAATCAGCCCGCCGCTGATTAAGCGGTCAAGGATCGGGACCACGACCGGGTTCTTGGCGATAATCAGGGCGCCGCTGGTCTGCTGGTCAATCCGGTGGACCATGTAGGCCTGATTACCAGTCCCGACTAAGTAACCGGCCGCGTCATTCATCGTCGTCCCGGTTTCTCCCTGGTAATTGGGGTGACACTTCTGCCCCGCCGGCTTGTTGACCACCAGCAGGTCACGGTTTTCGAAAAGTACCTGCAAGTGGGCAGCAGGTGTCGGGACATACGATGAATCGGCAGTTCGAAATTCGTCCCCCGCAAAGCGCAAAACGACCACCTCGCCAGGGTGAACGACCGTGTTCATGGGCCGATAGTCACCGTTGACGAGGACATTTTGCCGAACCCGCAGGTAGTGTATAAACCGCCGCGGCAGGAGCCATTGTTGACTCAGGAGCCGGCGCAATGGTATTTCCGCCTGGTCGGCCGCCAGCCGGTTTTCGATCTCCCAAGCTTTCATCATCACCCTCCTTTTCTGGCAGTAATTATACCTTATCAGGCCATTCTTGCCACGTTGAAGCTACTTTACTTTTCCGAAAATAAATAGTTCAATAGTTAGTAAGCAATCAGGAAAGGAAGGGCCGCCATGCTCAGTGCCGAAAAGATCAACAACCGCAGCAAGTGGATCAGTGTTTTTGAACCGCTGCCCGATGAACGCGAAGCCCTGGTCAACAAGTATGAAGTGACCGATGAACTACTGGGTTATGCGATCGACCCCTACGAAAAAGCGCGGGTGGAAGTCGACCAAACGGCCGGAATTATCCTCCTGATCTTTGACGTTTACGTGCCCACCCACACGGTGTCGGCGGCCCAAACTGCTCCGGTGGGGTTCATGTTGACGGCCAATAATATTATTACCTTTACTAACGCCCAGACGAACTTCGTCAACGGGATGATGGTCGACCAATTGGCAGCCCTGAAAGAGCGCGGCCCGATCAACGACCGCATCGACCTGGTGCTGCCGGTTCTCTATCAGTTATCGACCGCCTACTTTGGCCCCATCCGCAAAGCCGACCAGCAGCGCCAGCAAATTCAGGAAAACCTGGAAAGCCACACCGAGCGTAAGGCCATTACCGAGTTCATGGAAATCGAAACTGGCCTCGTCTACATCCTGACCTCGCTCAAGGGGAATGTTTCACTACTGCAGGAAATGAAGCGCCGGCTCAAAAACCTTTCCCAAAAGCAGAAAAACGACCTCGACGACGTGATCATTGAAGCCCAGCAGGGACTGGAAATGGCCCAGATGACGTCAGATGTGTCAGAGCGGGTCTCTAACGCCTACAGCAAGGTGCTGGATAGTAACCTAAACCAAACGATGAAACTGTTGACGATCATTTCGGTGGTCCTCACCATCCCGACGATCGTTTCCGGTTTCTATGGAGAAAACGTCAAACTTCCGCTCGCCAATTTGGCCTACTCTTGGCAAATCACCCTTCTGATCATGCTGGTCCTCAGCTTGATTACCCTGATACTGATTACCAACCGCCATTTTTGGAAATAAGCTAACTTTCACGGGAGCACGTCACACCGGACGTTGCCCCCGTTCTATAATTGGTATAAGATTGGATCAATACAAGGAAAGAAGCGATGATTAATGGCCAAGAAGAAATTATCATCATGTACGGCCATCCTAGTCGGCAAGGGTGCCACCATGGATGGTTCGACGATTATTGCCAGAGACGAAGATGGGTATAACGGGGTCAACCCGAAGACCTTCACCGTCGTTCCTGCCAAGCACTACGACGAACACTTTGTTTCTAAGTACAACGGCTTTGAAATGGACCTGAAAGGTGACGGTTGCCGCTACACCGCCACCCCCAATGGTGACCAGAGCGAAGGCATTTGGGGTGAACAAGGGATCAACGAATATAACGTGGCCATGACCGCCACCGAGACTGAAGGAACCAACGCCCGCTGCCTGGGGCACGATCCGCTGGTCCAGAACGGGCTGAACGAAGACGCCATGCTGACGGTTGTCCTGCCTTTCATCAAGAGTGCCCGCGAAGGGGTTGCCCGCCTGGGGAAGCTAATCGAAAAGTACGGGACCGGTGAATGCAACGGGATTGCTTTCGCCGACCACGACGAGATTTGGTACCTGGAAACGGCCGCTGGCCACCACTGGGCGGCCCAACGGATTCCGGACAATTCCTACGCCATCTGTCCGAACATCATGTGCATTGAAGAAATTGACTTCAATGACCCTGACAACTTTATGTTTGATCCCCAACTGCAGGACTTCGTGGAAAAGCACCACCTGAACCCAACGCCGGAGACATTCAACTACCGGAACATTTTTGGAACCCAGAGTGAAGCAGATGCCTACTACAACACGCCGCGGACCTGGTATGGTCAAAAGCTGTTCAACCCAAGTATCGAACAAGACCCAACCAGCCAGGACATGCCATGGCTTCGTCAACCAGAAAAGAAGATCGCCATCGAAGACGTGGAAAAGTTCCTATCTTCCCACTACAACGGGACCGAATACGACCCGTTCAACACCTTTGCTTCTGGCGACGCTAAGCAACAAAAGAAATTCCGTTCAATTGCCCTCGACCGGAACCAGTCATCCTGCATCCTCCAGCTGCGGAATGACGTCCCGGCTGAATACTCTGCTATCCAGTGGGTCAACTTCGGCTTCTATGCTTACAGTCCATACGTGCCGTTCTACACTAACATCACCGACACGCCAGCTAACTACAAGACTGCCAGCCAGGAAGTAACTGCCGACTCCGCTTACTGGATGCACAAGCTGCTGGAAGTGGTTGTTGAACCGCGTTACCACCAGTTCATCAATGAAGTCAACACCTTCCGTGATGGCTGCCAGATCTATGGTCTGGGCCGGATTGACGAAATCGACGCCAAGGCTAAGGATCTGGCTGGCGACGAACTAACCGCCTACCTGACCAAGGAAAGCATTGCCACTGGCAATGAAATCAGCCACCGCACTCACCTGCTGCTCAGCTCGCTGATTCGGCAAACCCTGCTGAGTTCCAAGTACCAGTACGAACTGGGTGACAACCTGTAATTATCGAAATCAACCACAGCGTGATGACCCTCCATGGCCTTCCGCTGTGGTTTTCCTGTTCATTAAAATATCTTTTTAGTCAGTGAAAGCTTATGATGGTGTTACCCAATATCGTGAAACGGAGGCCTTCGCTATGAAACACTATGACTACATTATTCTGGGAACCGGTCCGGCGGGATACAAGTTAGCCCAGCTGCTATCAAAGACCGGCAAATCGCTCCTGGCCGTGGAAGGCGGCCTGTTCGGCGGAACCTGCCCCAACGTTGGTTGTGAACCAAAGATTTTTCTTTCTGGTGCCGTGCACACTGCCGCGGCGAGCCGTCAACTGACCGGTCACGGGATCAGTCGCCCGGCGAAACTCGACTGGGACCAGTTGATGTCCACCAAAAAGGCCCGATTTGATTCCTGGCCGGCGGAAACCAAGGCCATCTACGAAAAGATGTGCGATGTCGCCGTCGGTTACGGCCAGTTTGTCGATGCGCACACCATTGAGGTCAATGGCCAACAGTACTCTGGCGACAAGATCATTATCGCCACTGGGCACCGTCCCCACCGGCTGGACATCCCCGGCGAAGAATATGCTCACGATAGCACCGACGTTTTGTCCCTCGCTCGCCGGCCCGACCGCGCGGTCTTTATCGGTGGCGGTTACGTTGCCATTGAACTAGCCTCCTTCCTGGCCGTCGCCGGGACAAGGGTCGACATGTTAATTCGCTCCGACCGTATCCTGCGCGGCTTCTACAGCAAGTATGCCAAAGAGATGGTCACGGCATTGGAGAAGCAGGGGATCACCTTCCACTTCCATACCAACGCCACCGCAATCACCGCCGAGAATGCCGCCTACCGGGTGGCGACCGACCAGTACAATGAACTGGTCACCGATTACGTGGTCGACGCCAGTGGGCGGGTGCCAAACGTCGAATGGCTGAACCTTCCAGCGGCAGGAATCAAGTTCTCCAATAAGGGAATCGCCGTTGACGACCACCTGCAGACTAGTGCTCCCGGGGTCTACGCTATCGGAGACATCACCAGCCAACCGCTCCCTAAGTTGACACCAGTAGCCGAACTCGATGCCGATTACTTGTTCCAGCTCTTTGAAGATGGTCATTCCGCGCCAATCCACTACCCGACCATCGGTACCGCCGCCTTTGCCTTCCCGGAAATTGCCCAGGTCGGCGTCAGTCCGGACGAAGCAGTTAAGCAGGAAGGATTCCACGTCGAAGAACGTAATTTGAGCGGTGGCAGCCTCTATGCCGGGTTAAATGAACAGGAAGCACGTCTAACCGTGGTTTACGATAACCATGACCACCTGGTTGGTGCCAGCGAAATTGGCGCCACCGCCGCCGATGACATCAACAACCTCGTTCCAATCATCGGCCTCGGCATCAACCGGGCCGACTGGGTGCGCAACGTTATGCCGATCTACCCGGCGCTGGCGGATAAGGTGAGTGGCTTGCTGAAATAGGCAAGCCGATAGAACTATTAGATCAGTTAAATAAACAGAAACGGCCTAACTAGGGATCCCTGGTTAAGCCGTTTATTTATCTGTGAAATTTAAGGCAATCGTCTGGTGAAGAATGTTCCTTGGTTAACAGTATCTTTATTGCCTTCCCTCATAATGTTAGCTGGTGCAGTGATCATTTCACTACTACAAGAAATGCGATCAATAGCTAAAGGACCGCCTGACTGACCAAGTTAGTAGTTCACTTTAAGCGATAAATCATTATATGATGGTCCAAACAAAATGTAATACACTAGTAGGTGAAATCAGTCATTAAAGGTAAGGGTGCTTATTATGTTTACAGTGATCGTCAT
>DHKFJ23503__coassemble_711_pt1 | contig 23651 bp, 20 predicted proteins | sample DHKFJ23503__metabat2_high_PE_038 | metagenome-assembled genome bin DHKFJ23503 | reverse complement strand
CCGTTTCATAATTGGAACTAGTAGTGCTACTGGTCTCGCTGCTGCTTAACTGACTTGTAGAACTAGCCGACTTGGCTGACGATTCACGATGGATTCGCTTCTTGTCGCTGGCCGGTTTGTGTTTTTTCCGACTACTCGCCGAGTGGCTACTCTTGGCAACCTTTTCCGTCCTTGCTGGGTGGTTAAAAGATTGTTGGTGGTTCATCCAGTACAACACCGGAGCAGCTGCCAGAACGATAATGACCACCACTAAAATCGTCGTCACCATGGCATTGTGTGAGTTTCGTTTGCGGTGTTCAGTCCGTGAAAGATGACCATCGCTCCCCATGTCTGGATCGTCGGTGAAGGTCTTATCCCACAATTGGTCGTCCTTGCGGTGCTGGTCTTCGCGTTTTTCGCTCATAAACACCCTCCTCATTTCAAAAATACTAGTGAAAATTGTAGCGCATTTCCTTGTTAACTGTCCAGGTGGTCAGACGATTTCGAAGCCAAATTAAAGAGGTCTCGCAAGCGAGATTGCCAACTGAATTTATTATCGTGGTCAACTTGCATCCCTGCTGAAGGTAACTGCAGCTTTTTTTGCCAGTCAGCTTGGTCCTTACTGCAGCACAATAGTGGGCGGGATGCCAGTTGTTCGCCAAAATGGTCAGCGATCTGTTGACGGCAACAACCACTACTGGTTGCGTAAGTCAACATCTGCCCCACCTGCTGCTTGGTTGCCCGCCAGCGATTGGTGAACAAGTGGCGAACCTGGTTTGGTTGCCAGCCGTGATCCAAGTAAAAGGCAATGATTTCAGCCGAATCACCCAGCGATGCCAGCTCAAGCTGGTGCTGCTGGTAGGCAGTCATCACATCATCGCTGGGCAGTTTGACCTGACCCAACATCAATGGCAATTGCTCATCCCCGGGAGAATACAACAATAACGCCAGTGCGGCTTGCCCGTTTCGCCCGGCACGCCCAATTTCTTGAACGTAGGCTTCAATACTCTTGGGCATGTGGTAATGGATCACGTAGCGCACGTCATCTTTATCAATCCCCATCCCAAAGGCGCTAGTGGCACAAATCACCTGCAAACGGTCATTCATAAACTGCTGCTGGATGCGGTAGCGGTCAACTGCGTCAATCCCGGCATGGTAAGGAGCAACGCTCATCCCCGTCTCTTGACTTAGCCATTCGGCAGTTTTCGTCGCCAGCTTCCGACTGGAAAAGTAGATAATTCCCCGACCACCGTAGCGAGTCACCAGCTGGCGCAACTTAGTCAGTTTTTCCTGCTCGCTAGCAACCTGCCGGACTGCTAAAAAGATGTTTGGCCGGTCAACGCTTTGCCGGATAATTTGAACAGCTGCGTCTGCAAAACCGAGCTTAGCTACCAAATCGGCGGCCACGCGTGGGGGCGCCGTCGCCGTTAGCATCAGGGTAGTCGGCTGGTGGAGGGCTAACATTACTTGTCGCAGCAACAAATAGTGGGGACGAAAATCAGGCCCCCATGCTGAGACGCAGTGGGCTTCGTCGATCACAACTAGCGAAATGTTCACCCGGCGTAACTGGTTAACCACCCAGTCATTGGTAATCATCTCTGGTGAGAAAAAGAGGTAGTGATAATGGTCTAAATGATTTATTAGCTCGTGTCTAGAGACAGGATCCAGTAAGGAACTGACCATGGCCACGCCACTATTACCGGCCAGACGCAAACGGTTAACCTGGTCCTGCATGAGCGATAGCAACGGCGAAACCACGACCACCAATCCCGGCTTGATCCGCCCCACAAATTGGTAGATCAGGGTCTTCCCTGAACCAGTCGGCAAGATCGATAAGGCATTTTGCCCAGACAACAAAGCCTTAATCGTTGCCAACTGGCCGGGGCGAAACCGTTGGTAGCCAAACTCTTTTTTCAGAATCTGGTGAAGCTCACGATCATCCATCCTGCTGACTCCTTACGATTTGATACAGTCGAAAAGCAAAAAATGATTCCGCTGGATCACTTCCATTTTGTGGTGTCCAGTGCCAGCTTGCCACCGGACCGCGAAATAAATCTGCGAATTCATCCCACCGTTTTGGACCAATTAGCTGGCGGGCATCAACGGAACCAGGAAGCTGAATTGCCGCCGCCAGCAGGTGCTCGCGAACGGTCGTAATTTTGATTCGCCGGCGCCGGCTAATTTCATCAAGGGGGATTCCGGAACGGTAGCAGGCCAGCGTCTTGGCCGCACTCCGACTAAGCGGCGACTGACGCAGCAACGGCTTGGTCAACCGGCTCAACAACCAGTCTGGTTTCTTAAGCATGGTGGCGGCCACCGTTAACCAGACGTCGTGTTTAAGCAAGGCCAGACTGTCGGCAGACAGCTTTAACAGTTGGCGCAGCTGCTGATCGTACAGTCCGCTGGTTTGGTAACCGACTAACGACGCCGCCAAAAGCTGTGGCCAGCGCGGGTCGGTTTGTTCCAGTAAATGACCTAGTTGAAAGCATTCATCGGCAACCCCAGAAACCAGGGCGGGCCGATAACGGTAAAACCATTGCTTAACCGCCGCCATTTCGGCGGGCGGAACGTCCAGCGGCACATAGCGGTTGTTTTGGTGGGCTAATTCGCTGACGGTTTGAATTCCCAGCAAAAAGCAGTTAGCAAAGCGAGTGGTGTTCACAATCCAGGATAAGTGACCGCAACGAGGCTGGTAATGACCATGCCGATACAAATTCCGTTCTCTTTGTCCACGGGCAGTTAAACGGACCGTTTTTGCTTGCTTGTCGATTGCTACTAGACCTGCTTGTGCCCATTGAGCTAGCTGCTGATCATAGGCATCCCGTGATAGGTTCCGCCGGTAGCCAAACCATCCCTGAATGCCATACTGCTGAGCCCAAAAAAGGGTGGCTACAGTCTGCCGCCCTTTGAGTGTTCCTTCAATCACCCGGTAGCGCCGGGGATGAGAATCAATTAAGTTGATCAAGTAATTTAATTGCAATTTGCATTCCCTTATAAAACTACTTTAGCCGGTTAATCACCCGCGCTGGTAAATGAAAGTAAATCAATGCCGTCACGATAGCAACTAACAGCCCCTTTACGAGGTTAAACGGGACCACTCCCGTCACTACCAATTGCACAATTGGCAACGTCGGCTTCCACGACCAGAGCTTCATGTACAGCGGCGTGAGGACCCACCAATTAGCCAACGCCATGACGATAGTCATTAACAACGTCCCCGCTACTGCAGCGACCCAGAAACGCTTGGCCGAACGCCCCTGCTTCACCAACCAGCCAAACGGTAGCAGCAGGGCAACCGCAGCCAGCAAGTCGCTAAAAGACCCCAACAAGGTTCCCACAGACAAGCCATTAACCAACGCGTGCAAAACAGCCTTCATCACTGCCGCTGCAACCCCCGTTATCGGGCCATCAATCAGGGTGGCAATCAGCACAATCACGTCTGAAAAGTCGACCTTGAGGTATGGTGCCACCGGAATAATGGGAAATTCAAACAGCATCAGGACAAAGCTAAGTGCTCCCAGGCAGGCAACCAGTGCCAACCGGTGGGTTGCTAGTGACGAACTACTCTTCATAATAATAACCTCCTAGAGGTTATCTTCAGGTTAGCTAAAAAAGCGCCCCGAATTTCTTCAGGACGCAATGGTGGATAAAACCACCCTTTTAACAATCTTCTATATACCAGACTCTACTGTCGGCATCCGGAATTACACCGGATTCCACCGCGAATGCGGGTTGCGGGCTATACCGCCGGTCGGGAATTTCACCCCGCCTTGAAGATAAACCTATTATAATTTTCAAGGCCAGCTTACCACATTCAGTGGCAGCCCTCAACCATTAACCGAGTTGCTTTTTAATATTGGTCAGTGAAACGTCGGCAGTGGAGTCAAAGCGCACATCGGCATCGTGCAGGTTGGCACCAATCCCGACGGACAGTTCGCCGGCGCCATTAATCGCCTGAATTCCCGCCTGGGCGTCTTCAACACCTGCTACTTGGTCAGCCGGCAGCTGAAGCAGTTCCGCCGCCCGAACGTAAATTTCCGGGTCTGGCTTGCTGTGCGAGAGGCTGGCCGGGTCAACGATTCCTTCAAAGTAGTCGGCAAGCTGGAGGTACTTCAACACTTTCGGTGCATTTTTGGAAGCTGAGGCCAAAACTAATGAATAACCAGCAGCCTTCAATTCATCGAGAAACGCCTTCATCCCCGGTAATATATCAGACGGTGTCAGCGTTGCCACGAGCTTGAGGTAGTTGTCATTCTTCTCGGTGGCCAGTTTAACTTTCTCATCCTGGCTGTAGTCGTTTTCGTGACCGCCCGCCTTCAGGATCATTTCCAGCGAGTCCATCCGCGAGACACCCTTCAGCCCATCGGCCAACCCCCTGGTCCACGGTGTACCGACCTTATCGGCCACCTGGTGCCAAGCCTGACCGTGAAAACGGGCAGTATCGGCAATGACCCCGTCAAGGTCAAAGGCAAAACCCTTAATTTGTTCGAATTGCATGCTGATTCCTCCCTACTTCAGTTCGACGCTCTTACCTGCTAAGTCGATAGTCAATGGTTCACCACTAACCAGCTTAATGTGCGTTCCTTCATGGTCAACACGGACTTCCAGTACCCGGCCGCGGAAGTTCTGACGGAACTGGTAGGCATCCCACTTCTTTGGCAGGAACGGTGCGTAGTGCAGCTGACCGTTACGAACCCGCATGCCGGCAAAGCCCTGAACAATGTCCAACCAAGAACCGGTCATCGAAGTAATGTGCAGACCATCGACGGTATCGTTGTTGTAGTTGTCCAAGTCGAGTCGTGCCGACCGTTCGTAAAGCTCAACCGCCTTGTCTTCCTTACCAAGGTCAGCGGCAATGATTGAGTAAATTGAGCTGGATAGCGACGATTCGTGAACGGTGTACTGTTCATAAAAGTCGAAGTTATGTTCCTTCTGGGCAGGCGTAAAGTCGTCGATAAAGTCCCAGATCCCCTGGATAACGTCCCCCTGCTTAATGTAAGGCGAACGCAGGATCTTGTCCCATGACCAGTGCTGGTTGAGTGGCAGCTGGTCGGCCGGAATTTCCGAAACCGGCTTGAGGTCTTTGTCCAGGAAGTCGTCGTCTTCAACGAAGATATCCCGCTCTTCATCGTATGGCAGGTACATGTTGTCAACGATCCCCTTCCAGCGGTGCTTTTCATCAGCGGTGACCCCTAGTTCACCGGCAGTCTTCGCGTCCACCTCGTCCAGCACTTGCAGGGTGTACTTCAGTGTCCACTGGCAGAGCAGGTTGGTGTACCAGTTGTTGTTGACGTTGTTTTCGTATTCGTCCGGCCCAGTAACCCCGTGGAGCATGTAGGCGTTCTTGCGCTGTGAGTAGTGAACCCGGTCAGCCCAGAACCGCGAAATGGCAACTAAGACCTTGGCCCCGTCGCCCAGGACGTAGGACTTATCGCCGGTGTAGCGGGTGTAATTGTAGATGGCAAAGGCAATATCACCGTTCCGGTGAATTTCCTCAAAGGTGATTTCCCATTCGTTGTGGCATTCAATCCCGTTGAAGGTCACCATCGGGAACAATGCCCCGTTTAAGCCCTGCTGTTGGGCGTTGACGTACGCACCGTCTAGTTGCTGGTAACGGTACTTCAGCAGGTTCCTTGCCACTTGCGGATCGGCAACCCCGAGATAAACAGGAATACAGTACGCCTCGGTATCCCAGTAAGTGGCACCACCGTACTTTTCACCGGTGAAGCCCTTTGGACTAATGTTCAACCGTGAATCATTTCCGTAATAAGTTGAGAACAGTTGGAAGAGGTTAAAGCGAATCCCCTGTTGGGCTTCGTCATCCCCTTCGATAATCACGTCCGACTTATCCCAACGCTGGCCCCAGGCCTGAACATGGGCCGCCAATAAGTCGTCAAATGATTGCGGATCAAGCTTATCTGCCAGCTGAGTAAGATGTTCATCAATCTCGTCTTGGCTGCTAAAGTCGCGTGAGGTGGCCACCAGTGTCCGCTTTTCCAGGACGGCTTGTTCCCCGGCTGCCAGGTCACCGGCAAAACTGTTGCCGACTAACTTACTGCTTTCTTGTTGACCTGTCGCTGCCAAATCAGTCTTTGTCGTCGCCAACATACCCACCGTAAATTGTGGGGTGCCAAACGGGTTGGGCTTAGTCTTAGAGAAGAGTACCGCATGGTTTTGGTCCACACTGGTGTCTAAAACATCCCAGAACTGTTCATCGTAGTTAGAATCCTGGTTGTAAACGTCAGCATCAATCTGGCTGTCAATGGCCAGGTGGACGGGTTGGTCCCCAATATTTTTAACGGTCAGCCGTTGACCAACCAGTTCCTTTTGCACAATGGAAACAAAACGTTCAAAGCAAAAATGCAGCGTTGACTTGCCGATCTTCACGTTAAAAGAACGGGTAAAGGTTCCCTTCTTCATATCCAAATCGAGGGCAAAGTCCGTCGGCTTTTGCCTGGCAAGGTCGAGCTGTTCGCCAACCTTAATGGTCATTTTGAGGAAGTTAACCGCGTTGATCATCTTCCCAAAGTACTGCGGGTAGCCGTTTTTCCACCAGCCAACCCGGGTCTTGTCCGGGAACCAAACGCCGCCGAGGTACACACCTTCAAGCGTTTCCTTGCCGGAATACCCTTCTTCATAAAAGCCACGCATCCCCAAGTTTTCGTTGGCCAGGCTGGTCATTGATTCCTGGAGGCGCTTGTCTTGTGGTGCCCAGGTAGTAGTCTTAACGTGCCATGGTGAAACATCAAAAGTTCTTTTCATCGTGATTGCTCCTTTGGTAAATAACTAACAACTAACGAACGTAGGTTTCTTTAATTGCGGCAACTGAGATTGCCCCGAGGACCATTGAGATCCCAGCGGCTAAGAACATGTGCGCCTGGGAATTGCCCAAGGCCGGGAACAGTGCAAAGCTCAATAGTGAGGCAATAATCTGTGGCAGACAGATGGAACCGTTAAACAGTCCAAGGTAAGTCCCCATGTGCTTACCGCTTAAAGCATTAGTAACAATCGTCAACGGGTAAGTATTCATCGCTGCCCAGGCAATCCCTGCTAAAGCGTAGGACACGATTAACAGGTACTTGTCGGTGACAAAGAAGACCGACAGGAAGCCAACGGCGCCGATTAACAGACTACCAGCATAACCGGCCTTGTGGTACTTGTTTGGCACCTTGGCCAGCACGTAGGACCAGATAACCGCGGCAATCGACTGAACTGCTGCTAAGACCCCGTACCAGTTACCAGCTGCCTGGTAACCAGCCGAAGCAACGTTTGTGGTCTGCCAAACGTTTTTGGCAATGGCACCAACCGAGTAGGTCCACAGATACTGGAAGGCAAACCAGCAGAATAACTGAACTAGGGAAACGGTCCAAAAGGCGGACGGTGCATCCTTCAGCAAGGTCAACATGTTGCCGCCTTGCTCGTTATCTTCTTGCGAGATTCCGTGATACTTGGCGTAGGTCTCCGGATCGTATTCGTGAACTTCTTTGATCGTGAAGAAGCTGGTAATAACTAGCAGTGCGGCACCGGTGTAAAAGGCAACCTTCACCGACATCGGGACGATCCCTTTAGCGGCAGTGTTCTTAATCCCAAAGTAGGTAAAGAGGAACGGCAAGATAGCCGCTAAAACGGCCCCGGTGTTGGACAGGAAACTTTGAATCCCGTAGGCGTAACTCTTCTGGTCGTCATTGACCATGTCGCCGACCATCATCTTAAACGGCTGCATTGCCACGTTGGACGACAGGTCAAGCAAAGCCACGGTAATGGCCCCGAATAAGAGGGCGCCGAAGGAACCGTAACCAAAACCCAGACTACCCGAGTTCGGCAGCATCAGCATAACGATCACCGCGACGATTGTCCCCAGAATCAGGTACGGCAAGCGGCGGCCACCCAGCTTTGGCAACCAGGTCCGGTCGGAATAGTAACCAACCAGTGGCTGAACAATCAACCCGGCTAACGGTGGCAAGATGAAGAACCATCCCAGGTTATTCGGGTCGGCACCAATAGTTTGAAAAATACGACTCATTTGCGAACTCTGCAGTGTGAAAGCGGTCTGCACACCGAGGAAGCCGAAGTTCATCATCCAGATGAAGCGCCGACTTAGTGCTGGCAAACCCGTTGGCTGTTCGTTTTGCTCACTCATCAATAACACTCCTTTGAAAGCGTTTCACTTAATTGCCATTAATATAACAAAATAGTTGGATTTGTGCAACCGTTTGCACACATTTTCATCACTTTCATTGGTCTGAAATTGGTCTAGAAAAAAAGCCCGTGCACATTGATAATGGGCACGAGGAATTTAATAGCGCAAGCAATTATTCAATAATTTTAAAATCAACTAACTGGCTTCGCTTTTCTGGTTGAAAAAGCAGTTCCACAGCGGACCGCCCAATTAACCGTGGCAGCAGGTCAACCTTGATCACCTGCGGCATGATCATTCCCAATAAGCGGGAATTGTTGAAGCATAACGCCGGCAGTGCTGCTAACCGGTCATCATGACCGGTTACAAAGCGAAGGTAGTTAACATCATCACTGGCAATAATCGAATCAAAATCATCAACAACCAACCGTTTGGTCCCGTCCGCTGGCAAAACGAGCTTTTTGAGCATCAAATGATGTTCGGTAACAAATTGCTGCACGCCCGCAAAACGTTCTTGCTCATAGGGCCACTGGTCTGTCGACATCACAAAAGCAGGCCGCTTCACCTGCCTTTGACCACAAAGAAAAGCCGCGGCTTGGTAACCGGCTAAGTGATTATTGCTGTCAACGAAGTGGTCGCCAGCAGCAGCCGGCTGCCCAATAATAACAAACGATAACTTTTTCTCCCGCAGATAATCAATCACTGGATCATGAGTCAAAGAATAGAAAACCAGGAACTTGGTCACGTTCGCGTTCTCAACCAATGAATGGACATGGGACAGCAACTCGTCAGTTGTTTGACCAATCGCTACCGCCATCTCGTAGTGAAACGGTGCTAACTGGGCAGCAATCCCCCTCATCAAGTCCAGGTGAAAAGGGTTGGCAAAAGCTTCCTGCCCAGTCACCGGCAAGATCAAACCAACGATATTGCTTTCCCCACTGGTCAGGTTTTTGGCGTTATAGTTCAGCCGGTAGCCCAGCTTTTTGGCTGCCGTCCGCACCCGTTCCTTCGTGGCTTGACTAATACGGTGGTTATCGTTGAGGGCCCGCGAGGCAGTAGAAACTGAAACCCCTGCCTTCTTGGCAACGTCCTTGATCGTGCTCATCGCAACCACCTACAGTTCGCGCAGGGCCTGCACTTCGGCAGTTCGGAGTGGCCGAAATTCCCCACTAGCCAACCCACTAAGGTCCAGAAAACCGTAGCTTTCCCGGTGCAGTTTCAACACCGGATGACCAATGGCTTCAAACATTTTCTTGACCTGGTGGTAGCGGCCTTCATGAATGGTAATTTTTACCCGGCAAGTCTTCTGAGCCCGGTCGGTTTCAACCAGCCGCGGATGACTTTCGCGAGTCAGGCGGCCATCGATATTGACCCCCCGACGCAGTGTCCGCAGCTCGTCGTTGGTTACCACCCCTTTAACCTTGGCAACATATGTTTTATTAATTTCAAAACGGGGGTGCATCAACTTATTCGCTAGCTCACCGTCGTTGGTCAACAACAAGGCGCCAGTAGTATCATAGTCCAAGCGGCCAACCGGGTAGATGCGCTCCGCTACGCCTCCTTGCTTCAAGAGGTCGACAACGGTTGTCCGTCCGTGTTCGTCGTGAGCCGAGGAAATGACCCCGCGCGGTTTATTCAACAGGAAATATTCATGCTGTTCTTTTTGCAACGGCACACCGTCAACCGCCACCACGTCGCTAGCATCCACCTTGGTGCCCAGGGTAGTCACCTGCTGCCCGTTGACCGTCACCCGACCAGCCAAAATAATCTTCTCGCTATGGCGGCGCGAAGCTACTCCGGCCTCAGCCATTACTTTTTGCAGACGTTCTTTTGTCATCATCGTCCTCCTTTTGTCGTTGTTTTTCACGCCGCTGCAGTGCACGCATGAAAATATCGCCATCCAGGTCGTCAGTCGTCAACTGCTCCATTAGTGGTGGCAGTTCATCCAGGGAAGTGAGGCCAAAATAGTTCAGGAAAGCAGCAGTGGTGGAATACTGAAATGGTTGCCCCGGCGCATCAAGACGTCCACTGGTCTCCACCAGCCCGCGGACGATCAGCTTTTGCAGCGAACCCGAACTCTGCACACCGCGGATCGCGTCGATTTCCACCCGGGTGATCGGCTGTTTATAGGCAATGATCGCTAGCACTTCCAGCAAGGCGTTGGTCAAGGGTACCATTAGTGGTACCTCGAAGTAGTGCTTGATGACCGGTGCCAAGCTAGACTTGGTGGCCAGGCGATAGGTATTCCCGGACTCCAGCAATACCAAGGCGCTATCGTCGTCTTGTTCGTACTTCTTCTTCAGACGGTTGAGTAATTCCAACATCGCCGGACGCATAAAACCGGTTAATTTAACCAGGTCGGTCAGCGTAATGCCTTCATCCCCGCTGATAAAGAGTAAACCTTCCACAATTGCCAGGTTACTTTTGGCCACTTTCTTCGCCTCCACTCTGCTTTAACGTCACAACAATCGGTGCCAGTGGGCCGGCCTGCGCCACCGACACCCGTCCGTGCTTGCACAACTCCAAAATAGCCATAAAGGTGGTCACCAGGTTTTCTCTGCTAACATCATCCTCAAAGAGGTCAACAAACCGCTGGGAGCCTTGCCGCAGCTGCTGTTGCACGGTTTGCAAGCGTTGCTCCACGGTAATTTTTTCCGGACTCACCGTCTGCTCAACCGGTTCGGTTGTCAGGTGACGGCGAACCACTTTTTCAAAGACGTTTTGCAGCTGAGCCAGGCTAACGCCGGGAGCCACCTTCCGACTGACTAATTCAGGTGGGACCGCCATCGCCGCCCGGCTGAACTCCTGCAAGCGGTACTCTTCTTTGTCCTTCAACTTGGCAGCCGCATCCTTGTAGCGTTGGTATTCCAACAACTGTTCAACCAGTTCTTCCCGTAGGTCTACCGGCTCTTCATCAACATCCTCCTCCACTGGTGGAGTTGGCAGGATCATTTCACTTTTAATCCGCATCAGGGTCGCGGCCATCACAAAATAGTCACCGGCCACTTCGAGACGGTGTTTCTTCATCGTACTGAGGTAGTCCATGTACTGGCTAGTGATCAGTGAGACCTGAATATCCCTAATATCCATTTCGTTTTTCCGGATTAGGTGAAGCAAGAGGTCCAGCGGGCCCTCAAAGTCTTCTAGCTTAATCGTTGGTTGAAACGGGTGGTTCACAATGACTGGTTTCTCACTCATGTAATTCCTTCTCCCAGTTAGAGATTAACTGTTGGTTGGCCAGGGTCCCAATCACCCGTTTGTGGGGATAGCGTTCCGCCACCGCATCCAGCAGTGAGTAAATGTTTTTACCCGTTCGCTCACTAGGGGTGAATGAGAGGCGGCGAACGAGCACGTAGTCATCCCCAATTTCCAAGATCACTACGGCGATAAAGTGGTCACTGTCACTATTTTTCCACAAAAAAATCGGGTGATCATCGGCATTTGACCAAAAAATTTCGTTATTGAGCCGTTTAACGTTGTTCAGCGACGGGATAAACGAAAGCAAGCCCATCACAATTTTTTGGTAATCTTTGCGGTATTTTACTAGCATGCTTTCACCTCACTATTACGCCCGTGGATGGTACTTCTGATAAACCGCCGTCAACCGGCTCTTTGATACGTGGGTATAGATTTGCGTCGTGGTGATATCGGCATGACCAAGAAGCTCCTGAACGACCCGCAAGTCTGCGCCATGTTCCAGCAAGTGGGTTGCAAAAGAATGACGCAAAGTATGCGGGGTGACGTCCTTGGTAATCCCCGCAGCCACCACGTCCTGCTTTAGTTTTTTCCAGACGCCCTGACGGGTTAACTTGCGCCCGTGAGCATTTAAGAAAACGGCAGTTTCATGCTGCCCTTTGAGTAGTTTGGGTCGCACATCGGCCAAGTAACGCTGGACCCAGTCGATGGCCACCTCCCCTACCGGAATGATTCGTTCCTTGTCACCCTTACCACGCGGCTGGATCAAGCCGACCGCCAGGTGAAGTTCTGCCATCGTCAGGTTAACCAGTTCACTAACCCGCACACCGGTAGCATACATTAATTCCCACATTGCCCGATCACGAATTCCTAGTGACTTACTGGTGTCCGGTACCGCTAGCAGCCGGGAAACTTCGTCCTCGCTTAATACCGTCGGCAACTTGCGACGCCCCTTGGGAAGTTGAACCAGCTTCATCGGGTTAGTTAGCTGGTTGTTTTGCTGTTGACGGTAGTCGAAGAATTGGCGCAATGACGACACCATTCGCGAAACCGTTTCGGTTGACCGCCCGCGATTCTGCATGCTCGCTAATAACTGTAAAACAGCAAAGCGATCAACATGTTGCCAGTCACCGACCCCGTGTTGTTGCCAGTAGGTAGCCGCCAACTTCAAGTCTGACTGGTAGGCTGCCACCGTATTGGTCGAGAGGTTCCGCTCCACCACCAGGTAGTTAACAAAGTCGCCAAGCGGGTCCTGATAATCTTTATTGAGTTTAAGCCCCTCAGTCATGGTGCTCACCGGCTTGTGAAGACGGTATGAGCACTAATTCACCAGCGGCTTGCTTGACCAAGCGCGCCTTCATCAGGTGCCCCACTGCCCGCTTGAACTGACCCTTGGAAATGCCCAGTTGGGCCTTGATGTCGGCTGATGAAGACTTGTCAGTGAGCGCCAAACGGTGGTCAACGCTGTGGTTGAGCATGGCTAAAATCATCTGAGAATCATCGTCAATGGCCTGGTAGGCCCGGGGTTTCAACGAAAGGTTGAGCCCCCCGTGGTTAGAAAAACCAATTACCCGGGCATGTAAAACCTGACCCAGATGTGGTTCTTCATCACGTTCGCTGGGATGAATAAATCCCAGTTGATAACCATCGGTAATGACGTGAGTCCCGTTGATTTTGACCTGAGTAACCGTCGCCGTCACGTCATTGTTCATTTGCGAACGCTGAGGTTTTTGCGCCACCACTTCAAAAAGATCTGACGTGGCCAACTGGCCCCACAAGCGTCCGTGATCATCGGCCTTGAGGGCGATCATCAGCCGATCACCCTTTTGTGGCCAGAGAGTCTTGAGGGATGGCAGGTCGTCCAGTGAAACGGCAATATCCTTATTCGGCAAGCCAATGTCGACAAAAACCCCCAAGTTTCGACGAACGCCCACGACGGTCCCAAAATCATAGTGGTCAACCCTGATTGTCGGGATGTTCTGGCAGGTCATCTGCAGCTGATGGTCCTCATTTTCATACACAAAGCCGCGAACGGAGCCCCCAATATGCAGCACCTGCGGGCTTTCTTCCTTCTTTAACCGGTAGGTTTGACCATTTCTCGCGGGTTGAACAAAATAGTAGTCATCATTTTCGTCAATCATGACGGCGTCGACAACTCGTCCTAATTCATGATTCATCAGCGGTCCTCCTCTATCTTCTGCAAGTATTTTACGCGATTTGTCTCAATAGTGAAAGGGCCGGGATAAAGCAATACCCCGGCCCCGCAATTTTTTAATCTCGTTAATCAGCTTAGTCTTGATTATTGGCAATAAAGTCAAACAGGCGGTAGATAATCTGTTTATTCTCCGCCGGCACACCATGTGCCATGATTTCTTCTCCGGTTTGGTGCAGGTCGTTATTGTCCAGCGGGTACTGGTAATCATTAACTGCCATTTCCCGCACGTTATCAGCTTCCGGTTCAAAGTGGAACTGCAGGCCAAGCACGTTATCACCCAGGAGGTAACCCTGGTTAGTAACCAAGTCACTACTGAAGAGCAGGGTTGCGCCTGCTGGCAATTCAAACATGTCCTGATGCCAGTGCAAGGCGGTCAGCTGCTCAGGAATTCCCGGGATGACGTCGCTTTGGCGATAAACCGGCGCCCAGCCGACCTCCTTATGCGGCGCAGCCTTAACATTTGCACCAGCCGTCAGCGCGATCTGCTGGGCACCAAAGCAGGCCCCAAACATCGGCTTGTGGGCCGCCAACAGCTGCTGAATTAACTGACGTTCAGCAGCAATCCACTTATCGGAATCATAAGGATTCATCGGTCCGCCCAAAATCACCAGCAGATCAGTTGATTCTGCAGTGGGCAAAACGCCAAACTGATATGGGTGGTAGACGTACATCTCATGACCATGGTCACGAGACCAGTCGGCAATGGCCCCCGGCCCCTCAGTGGGTGTGTGTTGCAAGACGTTAATTCTCATAATGATTCCTTTCCATCGACGGCAATGTTGGATTAGGTATCGCCTGCAAGTACCCTTGATGGTGCATATTATAACGCCGCCGCTTCGACGACTGCAAGCAGAGCCAAATAAAAACAGGCCGGAAACAACCGACCTGTAAAATAAATTATTTAAATTAACTACTTAATTTCCTGAATCCGCATCAGGTTAGTAGTCCCCTTCTTGCCAACTGGCAGACCGGCAACAACAATAATCTTATCACCGCTCTTGGCCATTCCTTCGCTCTTGGCCACTTCACTAGCCTTTTCGAACATGTCGTCCGTGTCGGCTGGCCGGTCGACTAATACTGGGTGAACACCCCAGTTAACAGTCAGGCCAAGTTGAACCCGTTCGTCAAAGGTCAACGCCAAGATGTCAGCATTTGGACGGTACTTGGAAATCATCCGTGCAGTGTAGCCAGAAGCAGTCGCAGCAACGATGGTGTGGATGCCAAGGCCCTTAGCCGCACGAGCAACGGCTGAACCAATGGTTTCAGTAACGTCGGACTGGTCAAAGTCAAACGTTTCAGTACCGAATTCGTTCAGGTGGTTTTCTGCCTTGATATCGATCCGGTTCATCGTGGATACTGATTCAACTGGGTATTCACCGTTGGCACTTTCACCCGAAAGCATGGTGGCGTCGGTTCCGTCAAAAATGGCGTTAGCAACGTCAGAAACTTCGGCACGAGTTGGCCGCGGGTTTTCCTGCATGGAATCAAGCATCTGGGTAGCAGTGATTACCGGCTTGCCTAAGATATTGCACTTGCGAATCAGGGTCTTTTGAACCAACGGAACGTTTTCCGCTGGGATTTCAACACCCATGTCCCCACGGGCAACCATCAGACCATCCGACACCTTGATGATGTCATCAAAGTTGTCGATCCCTTCTTGGGATTCAATCTTCGGGAAGATTTGAACATCTTCCATGTGTTTTTCCTTCAGCAGCGCGCGAATGTCCAGGACGTCTTGCGGCTTCCGGACAAATGAAGCGGAAATAAAGTTAATCCCGTGATCACAACCGAAACGAATGTCACTACTGTCCTTTTCGGTAATTCCTGGCAGGTTGATGGAAACACCTGGAGCGTTAACACCCTTCCGGGAACCCATCACACCATCGTTTTCGGCAACAGTAACCAGCTCACGATGTTCGTCGTCCTTTTCGATGATCTTGAAGTCAAGCAGACCGTCATCGACCAACACGTGACCGCCAACATGAGTATCGTCGTAGAGGCCCGGGTAAGTAACGGCAATCTTATCCTTAGTCCCTTCAAGAGAATCATCCATCGAAATCCGCAGCTTGTCGCCAGTATGGAATTCAATCTTGCCATCCTTTTGAACCGTTGTCCGGATTTCGGCACCCTTGGTGTCCAACATGATGCCGACCTTCTTGCCGGTAATTTTCTCAGCCTTGTGGACGTTCTTCAAACGGCCTAAGTGTTCTGGGTGGTCACCGTGTGAGAAGTTAAAACGGAAGATGTTGGCCCCGGCGTTAATCAACTTAACGATCGTGTCAACATCAGTACTTGCCGGCCCCAAAGTGCTGACAATCTTAGTCTTTTTCATATTCGACATCTCTCCTTTGAATATATCAAACGGGCGGTAGCGGACTACCAACTCCACTGCTATCTTAACACTAATTCAGATCGCTGTCCGCCCCGAAAAGAAGTGGAAACGCTTTTATCTTTTATAAGTTTATTTATTGTTTGCTTGGTGCTGCAGGAAGACATTGTTGCTGCCAAATTGGTCTGCTAGCAAGCCCTTGACCTGGTCATCACGTTGGAGGTTTTGGGCCGACGGTTGCTGGTAGGTTTTACCACTATGAGCATAGTAAACCACCACCGGACAATTACCGGCATGGCGGCGAGCAATTGTCTCCAAAATCGTGCTGACCTGGTCAGCATTTTTATCATCAATCACCTTGATCACCCAGCGGTATGACTGGTCGGAAACTAGCTGGCCGTTTAACTGGCTTGCGGACTGGAGCCGGTTAGCAATCATCTGCAGCTGGCCGTTGCGCTCCTCAATTTTGCCATTAACCACCACCACGGTGGCTTCACGAAGCAGGTTGTGAAACTGAGCGAACTGTTTGGGAAAAACAGTAACCTCGATTGCTCCCGTAGCATCACTTGCCGTGACGAAAGCCATCTGCCGCTGGTCACGTCTGGTCGTGACTTGGCGACTCTTGGAAACAAAAAGCACCAAGGTGTAGGTCTTCCCTGGGACCACGTCAGCCACCTGGCTGGCGTGCAACCTCGCTGCCAATTGACGGTAAGGCGTCGTCGGATGGCCAGACAAGTTAATCCCCAGTAAGTCTTTTTCAAATCCCAGCCGGGTTAACAGCGGGTACTCGTCACTGGGCGGGAGGGTCGTTGAAAAATCGTTACCTAAGCCCAATGATTCCAGGTTAATACTCCCCTGCCCACTGTCGTCACTAAAGAGGTCTGGCAATGCCTTAACCATTTGCCGACGGTTGTACTTGAGATGGTCGAAGGCGCCGGCCTTAATCAACGTCTCCACCAGTGCTTGCTTAATCCCCTGACCATTCAAGCGGCTGATAAAGTCAGGCAAGTCTGCAAACGGTCCGCGGGCGTCGCGTTCCTTAATGATTGCCCGAGCAACGTCCTTTCTCATCCCCTTAATCTGGCCGAGGCCAAAGAAAAGTTCCTGCCCCCGCCGACTGAAATCAACCTGACTAAAGTTGACGTGCGGGCCGTGAACCTTCACCCCGTGTCGTTGGGCGGAACGGACGTATTGACGCAGCTTCTCGACACTAGCCGCCTTACTCAGCAGCGCGTTGTAGAACTGGGAGGGGAAGTGGACTTTGAGGTAGGCTAATTCAAAGGCAAATTTGGTGTAGGCCACAGCATGCGAATGGTTAAAGCCGTAGTTGGCAAATTGGTCGATGTAGTTAAAGGTCGCCACTGCCACGTCCTCGCTGTAGCCATTGGCAACGGAACCGGAAATAAATTGCTCGCGCATCTTATCCATTACTGACCGTTTTTTCTTACTCATTGCCCGGCGAAGAATATCGGCCTGCCCCAGTGAAAAATCGGCCATTGTTGCCGCTAGCTGCATGACTTGTTCCTGGTAAACCAGGATGCCGTATGTCGGACTCAAGATTGGCGATAAGGAAGGGTCTGGCAGCGAGTAGTGCTCAACGCCCCGCTTTCTGGCAATGTAGTGCGGAATGTTTTCCAACGGGCCCGGCCGGTAAAGGGCATCGACCGCCACGATATCCTCAAAGCTTTCGGGACCAAGGTCAACCAGCGTTTGACGGATACCATTCGATTCAAACTGGAAGATTCCCGAAGTCTCACCCCGCTGGAAGAGGCGCAAGGTTGCTTGATCATTTAGGTCAATGTTGTGAATGGCAAAGTGGGGATGATCTTTTGCAATATCCGCCACTGCCCGTGAAAGGATCGTCAGGTTCCGCAACCCCAAGAAGTCCATTTTCAACAGGCCAACTTGCTCAACCGTTTCCTTCGCATATTGGGTTACCAGCAGTCCGTCACTGCCGCGCTTTAGTGGCACGATTGAGTGCAGCGGTGACGCGGCGAGTACCACACCAGCAGCGTGGACCGAGGTCTGCCGCGGCAACCCGCTTAACCGGCTGGCAGTGTGCCCAAGCAGTTTGCCCATCGCCGAAGAATGAATCGTCGCTTGCAATTGCGGTGACTGTTTAACAGCAGATGCAAAGTCCGCAGCGCCACCGGGAACCTGGGCAGTGAGATCCGCAATCTCAAATTTGGAAAACCCCAGCACTCGCGCAACGTCCCGGACCACCTGCTTAGCCCCCAGCGTGCCAAAAGTAACGATCTGGGCAACCCGCCGGTGGCCATATTTCTGATGGAGGTATTGAAGAACCTCCATCCGCTGGTCGTCTGGCAAGTCCAGGTCAATATCAGGCATCTGCTTCCGCTCGGGGTTGAGAAACCGTTCAAACAGCAGGTCAAACTGCAGCGGATCTACCTCGGTGATCGCCAACACGTACGCTACCAAGGAACCAGCAGCGGAGCCACGACCGGCGTCAGTGAGGATCTGATGCTGCTTGGTAAAAGCAATAACGTCGTGCACGATTAAAAAGTAATCATCAAAGCCTAATTGGTGGATGATCTTCAGTTCATGGTCGAGCCGCTGCTGGTACTGCTCAGCGGTAAAGCCCTTGGCAAGCGGGCTTTTTTGTAACCCGCTTTCGCACAGCTGACGAAGGTACTGAGCCGAAGTGAGCCCTTTCGGGGTGGGAAAATGAGGGAGGACCGGTGGCTGAAACTGCAACTGAAGCCGGCAAGCGTCAATAAGCTGGCTGCACCGTTCAGCTGCCTCACCCATCCCCGCTGCACGGTAATCTTCAGCCAATTGTTCCGCCGTCGGTAAAAAAAGCTGGCCGGGCTGCTTAGCCATCTCTAGCGGGTTGGCAATGGCGGTGTTGTCTGCAATGTGCTGCGCCGTCTGGTAGGCAAAATGGTCTTGCGGGTCTAGATAGCGCACGGTGCTAGCTGCCACTAACGGCATCTGGTAATTTTTAGCCACCTGACTAATGGTTGATTTCAGCACCTGGTTAATTTGCGGTTTGATTCCCATCAACAAGTGCTGCTGGTCAACCACCGACCGTAATGTTGCCAGCATATCAACAGAGCCGGCGTTCCCAGCAGCCAGGCCCACGTTGTCCGTTGGCAGCACCACCACAAAGAGATCAGCCAGAAACGACTGAATGTTCTGAACGGTTAAAGGAGCGGAAGATTCCTGTGTCTGCTGCATTGACGACAAGATCATTAGGTGCTTGTATCCCGCCAAATTCTGAGCAATAAAAAGCACCGGTAGGGTGTTGCCGCCAACGTCGCCAATGGCTAGTTCCAGCCGCAGCCCCAGCACCGGCTTGACCCCTGCTGAAAGCGCCGCTTGGTAAAATTCAACTGCGCCGTACATGACACCATCGTCGGCCATCACCATTGCTGAATAGCCGCGTTGTTTAGCGGACCTTGCCAATTGCTGAGGCGTAATAATCCCTTCCAATAAAGAATAGGAACTAGCGGTGTCCAGTGGTACTAGCGGCATTGATCTCTCTCCCTTCTGAATTCAAAGCTAAGTTTATCACAAAAAATGGGAACGTTGCGAAAGCGATTTCCCCGTTGTTAAATCCCCTTTTCGTATGTTAGAATAATGTCGATAGAAACGAGGAGTTGAAACTATGAAGTGGCTTGTAAAAAACATTGTCATTGCAATCTGGGCCTTTGTCATTGGACTGGTGTTAGCCTACATTACCAGTCAACTACAGCTGATGAAGGCTGATTACGTCACGGATGGTCTGGTAGCCATGGTGGCCGGTTTGATCATGACCAACGGGATGAGTTACATCAGCATCCATGCTAACCCTCACCGTAATCACTAACCATCACAATGAGAATTAAAAAGCTCTCGGTCAGTTGACCGGGGGCTTTTATGTTTATTAGTCAGCGCTATTGATTCTTAGTGACGTTGAGCTGCACAATCTTCAGTAAGACTTCGAGTGCTTTTTTCATCGTTTGCACTGATACGTATTCAAAGCGGGAATGCATGTTTTCCCCACCGGCAAAGAGGTTTGGCGTTGGCAGGCCCATGAAGCTAATGGTTGACCCATCCGTCCCACCACGAACTGGATAAATCACCGGTTTGATGTCCAGGTCTTCCATTGCCTGTTTAGCAAGGTCGACCACTTCCATGTGCTTATCCAGGACTTCACGCATATTGTAGTACTGGTCCTTAATGTTTAGTTCGATCCGCGGTTGGTCCAACTGACTGTTGAGCTGGTCGGCCAGTTGTTGCATCAACTGCTTTCGCGATTCAAACTTTTGCCGGTCGTGGTCCCGGATCAGGTAGGTCATCGTTACCTGGTCGACCCCACCGTCGAACTGGTAGAGGTGGAAGAAGCCTTCACGACCTTCAGTCTTTTCTGCCCGGTCATGCTCAGGCAACAGGTTATGGTAGTCAATGCCGACCTGAATGGCGTTCACCATCGCTCCCTTGGCAACCCCAGTATGAACATTCTTGCCGTGAATAGTTAATTTAGCTTCGGCCGCATTGAAGGTTTCGTACTCCAATTCACCAAGGGGGCCGCCATCGACGGTGTAGGCAAAGTCGGCCGCAAAGTCATCAGTATCAAAGTGGTCTGCACCAGTACCGATTTCCTCATCGGGGCTCAGGCCAATCCGGATTTCCCCGTGCTTGATTTCCGGGTGAGCCATCAAATACTCAGCCATTGTCACAATCTCGGCCACCCCGGACTTATCGTCGGCACCGAGCAGCGTGGTCCCATCGGTGGTGACCAGCGTTTGGCCGGCATAGTTTTTCAGTGCCGGAAATTCTGCTGGGTCCAGCTGGTACTTGCCGTCACCCAGGGCAATTGGCGAGTGCCCATCGTAGTGTTTAACTACCTGCGGGTTGACGTTAACAGCGTTGAAATCGGCGGTGTCCACGTGGGCCAAGAAGCCAATCACCGGTACTTTGGCATCGACATTGCTTGGAATCGTGGCCACTAAGTAAGAATTATCTGGGTTCAGGTGGACATCGGTTAAGCCCAGTGACTGCAGTTCGTCTTGCAGCTGCTTCAAGAAGGCAGTTTCCTTTGACGATGACGGGATCGTCTGGCTATTCGGATCAGACCGGGTCTCCACCTTGACGTACTTCAAAAAGCGCGGTAATAAGTTAGCAAATTTTTCTGACATCTTAACACCTCATTTTATTGACGGGTAATAAATTGAAACGGTTCGGTATTGACGGTCGACTCACAGACGGCAAAATCGAACCCTGCTGTCTGCACCCATTGGCGGAGCAGTTCGGCCAAGCCGTGGGCGGCAACTACTTCAATATGGTGGCCAGCATCAACGACCACTAGGCGGTGGGCCTGAATGTCGTGGGCGGCGTGGTAAGTGACATCGCCGGTGACGTAAGCATCAGCACCATTTGCTTTCGCTTGCTGGTAAAACTCACTGCCGCTACCACCGAGAATGGCAACCCGCTTAATGGTCTTATCCTGGTCCAGCGGGTTGATAATCAACCGGGCCGCCGGCAGGTTAAAGGATCGCAGGCAATACTGCGTAAAGTCATCAACCCTCATGGCGGTGGTCAGACTGCCGACACGACCCATGCCGACCGGTCGACCAGAAACCGGGTCAACTCCCGCATCAACGAGCGGTTCAGTATCAACCAGCCCCAGCTGTTGGGCCAACCAATCATTCATCCCCCCGTTGGCCGTATCCAAATTAGTATGGGCGGCATAAACGGTGATCTGGTGAGCGAGCAAGTCGGCATACATCTGGTTCTGCGGATTGCGTAAGTCCAGGTCGACCGCCGGGTGAAACATCACCGGATGGTGAGCAAAGATAAAATCAACCTGCTTATCAATGGCTTCAGCCACCACTGCCGGGCGGACATCCAGGGTCGTCATCAAGCGGTGAATCGGCCGTCGCGGATCACCTAGTTGCAGGCCAACGTGGTCCCACGATTCCGCCAGCTGCGGCGAAGCAAACTGCTCAAAACGTTTGATCAACTCAATTCCAGTCGTCATCCGATAACCTCCTTTATTAGGGCAAGACGGTGTTCAAACTGCCGGATCTTGTCCACTGGCGGGGTGGTCGCAGCCTTCATTTGGGTTAGTGCAACCGCTTCCCGTTGGTACACTTCCTGCCACTTTTGCTCAAACACCGTTCCCTGCCGTTCAATTAGCAGCGGCCCAAAGACTAACTCCCGTTCGTCGTATTGAATCGGGATGATCGTTGGTTCCGCCACGATGATCTCGTAGGTGTGGCCGTCCTCCGCCAGGATTTCTTCGGCATTAATTTGAAATCGGTGGTTCACCAACCATTGCCGCAGACGCTCCTCACCCACGTTTGGCTGGAGGATCAACCGCTTGACGCCGGCTAGTTTGTCCTGGCCGCTGTCAAGGATCTGGGTAATCAAACTACCACCCATCCCCGCAATGGTAAGCGTATCGACCCGGTCCGCCGGCCCAATAGCCGCCAAGCCGTCTGCCAGCCGGACGTGGACCTGACCGGTTAAGCCTTGCGCTTGAACCTCGTCGACGGCATTCTGGTACGGGCCCTTAACAACCTCGCCCGCGACCACGTAGTCGCTCTTTTTCTCTAGCACTAGTGCAGATGCCAAGTAGGCGTGATCCGCGCCAATATCGGCCACCCGGCTCCCCGGTTGAACGTACGCGGCCACCCGACTCAAACGCTGCGATAAATGATGTTCATCCACGCTGTCAGCCTCCTTTGTCACTACTAGTATACCCGATTATTTCCTTGTCCACACCTTTCCTAATGCAATAAAAAAACCGGCAGGGTCAATCCCCTGCCGGTTAAAGCTGTTAAATTAAGTTCTTTTCCACGAGCACTTCGGCATTTTCGACCGTGTTCCAAGCGGCCCCCTTTAGAAGGTCATCAGCAACGATCCACATGTTAAAGGCGCCCGGGTTTTCGTAGTCTGGGCGGATTCGGCCGACAAAGGTCTCCCGCTTGCCAGTAGCAGTCAGTGGTTGAGGGTAAACTTGGTGGTCAGGGTCATCCTGCAGTACCACTCCCGGAAAGGCGCCCACAACCCGCTTGATATCGTCAGCAGTCGCGTTTTGGTCGTCCACCTTGATGTAGACACTTTCACCGTGGGAAATCGGAATCGGTACCCGGACGCAGGTCGCGGTGACCTTGATGTCCTCGGCGTTCATGTCGTTGAGCATGATCTTCTTCGTTTCGTGGATCATCTTCCACTCTTCGTGTGAATATCCAGAGTCTTCGAAGACGTCGATCTGTGGCAAGAGGTTAAAGGCCAGTGGGTAGTGCTTCTTGTCACCCTTAGTTGGCAAGATCTTTGCATCTGCCTGCATATCCTTGCCATCCAGAAAGTCGCGGCTTTCGGTCAGCAGTTCGTCAATAGCACTTTGCCCGGCCCCACCGGCTGCCTGGTAAGTGGAAACGATGACTTGGTTGAGTCCAAAGTGTTGGTAGATTGGCTGTAAGGCCATCACCATCTGAATGGTCGAACAGTTCGGGTTAGCAATGATGCCGTGGTGGTGTGCCAGTGCTTGCGGGTTAACCTCAGGGACGACCAGCGGAACATCCGGCTCCATCCGGAAGGCACTGGTGTTATCGACACAGACTGCACCGCGCTTGACCGCCTCGGGTAAGAGGGCCTTGGACACTAACCCACCTGCAGAAGAGAGGACAATGTCCACCCCGTCAAACGATTCTGGAGTCGCCTCTTCAACCGTGATCGGTTGGCCGTTAAATTCCAGGACTTTGCCAGCCGAACGCTTGGATGCCAACAGCTTGATTCCCTTGACCGGAATATGGTCTAACTCCATCTGTAACTGTTCAATCATTCGC
>DHKFJ23503__coassemble_687_pt1 | contig 25870 bp, 25 predicted proteins | sample DHKFJ23503__metabat2_high_PE_038 | metagenome-assembled genome bin DHKFJ23503 | reverse complement strand
AGCAATTTTTTCAAACGTCTTGGTAAGAAGCAGGATCCGGCGTTTTACCAACAAAAGGACATGCACTTAATCCCCTCCTTGACCACCAAAGACCTGCTCGGCTTAGGACTCGGCATGGTCGTGGGAACCGCCATCTTTACTTTGCCAGGGATTGTAGCCGCCGAACACACCGGTCCAGCAGTCGCACTCTCCTTTATTCTCGGGGCAATTGGGTCCGGCCTGTCCTCATTTGCATATGCAGAAATGGCAGCAGCAATGCCTTTTGCAGGTTCCGCCTTCTCCTGGATCAGTATCTTGTTTGGCGAATTTTTCGGCTGGATTACCGGGTGGGCACTCTTAGCCGAATACTTTATTTCGGTGGCCTTCGTTGCTTCTGGTTGGTCAGCCTACATGCGTGGTTTTCTAGCCAGCCTGGGCTTAAAGCTACCACCAGCCATTTCAGCCGGGTTCAACCCCCAGCAGGGGAGTTACGTCGACCTTTTATCAGTCATCGCCATCCTCGCCGTAGGCTTTCTCCTAAGTAAAGGCGCCCACACCGTTTCGCGGGTGGAAAACACCATTGTCGCGATCAAGCTGATTGTCGTTATTTTGTTCATCGTCGTTGGTGCGACAGCCATTCGTGCTAGCAACTACGTTCCATTTATTCCTCCGCACCGGCCTGGAACCACGTTTGGTGGCATCTCTGGGATCATCGCCGGAACCGCCCAGATCTTTATCGCCTACGTCGGCTTTGACGCCATTGCTGCCAACTCGGCCGAAGTCAAGGATCCTGGCAAGATGATGCCGCGCGGGTTAATCGGGACGCTTGTTATTGGAACCAGTTTCTTTATCTTGGTTTCCCTGGTCCTGGTCGGAATGTTCAAGTACAGCGTCTACCGCAATAATGCGGAACCAGCAGCCTGGGCATTGCGCCATTCCGGACACTATATTACTGCTAACCTCTTATCGATTGTGGCAATCATCGGCATTTTTGCCGCGCTCATTGCCATCCACCTGGCCAGTTCGCGCCTGCTATATTCCTTTGGTCGCGATGGCTTACTGCCGGCTTTTTTAGGAGTGACTAACGACCGTCACCTGCCATTAAACGCACTCGATGTGATCACGATTGCGGCCATCGTTATCGCCGGTTTTCTGCCCTTCACCTTCTTAGCCAACCTGGTCTCGGCGGGAACCCTGGTGGCCTTTATCATGGTCTCACTGGCAGTTTATGCTCTGCGTCCTCGCGAAGGCCAGGACCTGCCGGTACCAAAGTTCAAAATGCCGTTTTATCCGGTAGCCCCGGCCCTATCAGCAGCATTTTCGCTCGTCATTTTTTGGGGATTAAATCCTGATGCAAAGTTACTAATGGTGGCCTGGTTCCTCATCGGCATCATCATCTACTTTGTTTACGGGATTAACCATTCCCAGTTGCAAAAAAACAATTCATAACTCGCATCCCCGGTAATTAGAAAAAGATTTGACAATGATGGAGACTAACAAAACGGCCAATTTTGCATTTGCTTTTCGCCAGTCTATTCCCATCCTTTTTGGTTACGTAATGCTGGGATTTGGTTACGGCCTCTATATGCATAACCTTGGTCTGGCATTTTGGTACCCACCACTTATGACAGCAACCGTCTATGGTGGTTCGGTCGAATTTATCCTCGCCAACATGCTGATTCAAAAGTTCAACCCGCTGACGGTACTAAGCGTGACCTTGGTAGTTGGGTTTCGGCAGTTCTTCTATGGCTTGTCAATGCTCAAACGCTACCGCAGTGCCGGCTAGCGCAAGTGGTTGTTAATTTTTGGTCTCAGCGATGAAACATTTGTGTTGAACTACTATACCAAGGTTCCCCAGGGTCTTGACCAAACCGTTTGGATTACTGCCTTGGACTGGTTTTACTGGGTACTCGGTGCCTTTCTGGGCGGCTTTTTAGGCCATATTTTTCAGCTGCAGATCAAGGGCATTGACTTCATCATGACCGCCCTCTTCATCGTCCTGGCCCTCGACCAAATCTTGCGGGAAGAAAACCACATCAGTTCCATTAGTGGCATTGTCATCACGGTCGTCTGCCTGTTGGCATTCGGTAAAACGTACTTCATTATTGCCGCCCTGCTACTCCTGGTTTTGGAATACTACCTGTTGCAACGTCACCAGCAAAAGGAGCTGAAAAAATGACAGTCGTTGAAAGATTGCTTTCTATCGCCATTGCGGCCCTAGCCAATTTTGCCACCCGTGTCGCCCCTTTTCTCCTCTTTGCCCATTCACACAATGGTAAGAGTGAGATCAGTCCTTTTATTGAAGGACTCGGTAAATTTTTGCCGCCAGCAATTATGGCCCTGCTGGTCGTCTACTGTTTTCGCAACGTTAACTTCTTGGGTGGAACGCACGGCTTACCCGAATTATTAGCGGCAGGTGTCACCATCGAGGTGCACCTGTGGAAGCGTAACATGTTCCTTTCGTTGATTGTCGGTACCCTGACTTATATCCTGCTGGTTCACTTCGTGTTTGCTTAGTGGCTAACTAATAACACTTTAATAAAGATAACGCGGATTCTCAGTCTTTATGGTGAACACCTCTATGACATCAGCTCGCACTTTTGCGGAGCTGAAACACCATGATGATTTCCCATCCCTTACCGGTCTGGAACGTGGTGGACACCGTTTGGAGCCCCTCGTCATGCGACGGTCTCCAAATCGAGTCTTTGCCTAAGCGGTAACCGCTAAGGCAAATTTCACCACTGAGACCGGTGGCTGTTTCATCATCACTTGCTGGTTCGGTAACAACTTAAACTGCACTTTACGACTGAGCTCTACAGTAGTTCGCTGATGTTACATTAAGTAGAACAAAGTTTGCTAACTGCTGAGAACGGCAACTGAGTCGTCCACGCTGTTCAACAAACTGTTAGAACACCAATTACAAACACTACATGTCATAGAATAATTTCAGCAAAAACCAGAAGCCTACCTTAGCTTTCATCATCTTTTCAACCCTGTGAAGGTTGGCGGTCTCAGTGGTCCATTTTGTTCTATTTGTTTGCTAGCCAAGCATCAGCGCAGCGCTGTGGGGGCTCAGCCGTGAAGTTGTCGTTAACGATTTATCGTTTACGACAAGACCAAGCTTTGAGACACAAGCGTAGCTTTGCTCAAAGTTGTGTCCACGGCGTTCCAGCCCCACAACAAGCGTGAGCTGACGCTGATATCTCCACCACGTTCCAGACCGCAAACAACCGAGCCGGATTGAATATTATTGGCTATTCCAGACTTGAGCCATTAATACTTTTTGCCAATCCAATATCAAAATTGAACTAAAAAAGCAGGAAGACCATCATGAGTCTTCCTGCTTTAATTATTCAATGGACACACTGGCTAACGCCTACGCAAGTTAACCAGTGATTTTTGCTGGTAAAAGCTTAGTTACCTTGCTTCAAAACGATGTCGCTTGGCTTAACTTCACTACCGAAGTAAGGCTTCAGTTCCTTGTTGTAGTCGTCAGTGAAGAAACTCTGCTTGTTCAGCTTGGTAATTTCACTGTTGGTCCAGTTCAAAAGGGACTTGTTACCCTTCTTAACGGCTGGAGCGATGTACTGGTGAGGGCCAACGCTCTTGATTCCAACGGTGTACTTCGGGTTGCGCTTAACCCAGGCGTACAGGTAAGAGTTGTCGTCGGCCAATGCAGCACCACGGCCGTTCTTCAAAGCGTTGAATTGCTGGGTCTTGGAGTCAAACTTCAACAGGGAAACGCTCTTTTGCTTAGAAGTAAAGTAGTTTTCGGCAGTGGTCCCCTTAGTGACGATCAGTTGCTTGCCATTCAGTTGGCTCAGCTTGGTGATCTTCTTGTTCTTTGGCGAAACAACACCGACGGAAACCTTCATATACGGCTTAGCCCAGTCAACCACATTCTTCCGTTCAGGGGTTTCGGTAAAGTTAGCCAGGACGATATCAGCCTTGTTGGAGTTCAGGGTGTCGACACGGTTGTTGGCGTTAACTTGGATGAACTTCACCTTGACGCCCATGTCCTTGGCCATCCGCCGTGCCAGGGCAACGTCATAACCAACACGCTTGCCATCCTTGTTAACCCAGCCGTATGGTGGCAGGTCGCCAAATGTGGCTACCCGCAGGACACCACGTTTCTTAATTGCGGAAACTGAACTGCTATTTGAATCTGCATTAGCAGTTGCCGGTTTGAAGTTAACTGCACTCAGTGTTAATGCTGCCACACTAGCTACGGCAACGGCTGCCTTAATGATCTTTTTCCAATTAATCGTCATAATAATTGCTCCTTTTCTCAAATGCTAATAGTCCATGCTACCTAAGAACTCTGCTGCCCGCTCTGTCTGTGGGTGTTCAAAGAACTGCTTTCCCGGCGTTTCTTCCAGGATCTTACCATTTTCCAAGAACAGTACCCGATCAGCAATCTGCGCGGCAAAGTTCATCTCGTGAGTAACGATGATCATCGTCATGTGGTCGCGGTCGGACAACTCCTTGATGATGTTCAACACGCCCCGCACCATTTCGGGGTCCAGGGAGGCCGTGACTTCATCAAACAGCATCAACTCCGGATGCATTGCCAACGCCCGGACAATTGCAATCCGTTGTTTTTGTCCACCGGACAGCTGACGAGGATAAGAATCAGCTTGGTCGGCGAGACCTACCCGCTCCAGCAACTTCATTGCTTCTTTCTTAACGCTCCCCTCTTCACGGTGTTGAACCTTCACCGGTGCTAAGAGGATGTTTTCCATTACCGTCAAATTAGGAAAGAGGTCGTAGCTTTGGAAGACCATCCCAATCTTTTGCCGGAGTGCCAACCATTGCTGGTGGGACGGCTCAATTTTCTTGCCGTGGAAGTAAATGCTACCATCGCGGAAGTCTTCCAACCCGTTGAGTGTCCGCAATAAGGTACTCTTCCCAGAGCCGGACGGTCCCAGCAGGGTGACTACTTCCCCACGGTCAATCTTAAAGTTGATGTCGTATAGTGCTTGCCAGTCTCCATAAAACTTATTCAGGTGTTCCACCCGTAATACTTCTTCTGCCATTGTTTCACCTACCTTCGTTATTTAGTCGTTATCAGCCAGCCATCAGGTGTTTTGCCCACCGTGCCAGCGGGTAATCCACGATGAAGTAAAGAAAGAAAATCAATCCGTATACCCAGAAGACCCCTGTTGGGTAATTCTGATTGTTAGCTTCGATAATCTGTTGTCCCACGTTAATTACGTCCATGATACTGATCATCATCAGTAGCGAAGTAGTTTTAATCACCCGCGTTGCCAGGTTGATCGTTGCAGGCAATTCGAGGCGGAAGGCCTGTGGTAGGAGAACGTAACGGAATAGTTGCCATTCGTTCATCCCGAGTGCTAACCCCGTTTCACGCTGGTGCACCGGCACCGATTCTAGTGCTCCGCGGACAATGTCGCTGAACTCTGCCGATACCCAGAGGGCAAAGGCGAGGATAGCCATCCAGGTTGCTGGCCAGTTAACGTGGAACTGGCGTGGCAGGATATAGTAAACTAGGAAAAGCAGCACCACCGTTGGGACAATCCGGAAAAACTCCAGGTAGATCATCAGGATGAAGCGGATGATTTTGCTGTTCATCGTCCGCAACAAGCCAAGGAGCGTACCCAGCGCTAAGCCAATTACTAACGCCAACGCCGCAATCCAAATGGCGGTCCATAGGCCACCCATTAGTCGGGCAAAGTTGGTTCCTTCAAATAAGACGTTAATTCCCGAATGTGCCATAACGAACCCTCCTTTCTAACCAGTCAAAGAAAATAATCAACGGAATCAGGATAATTGCGTAAGCGACTACCAACACGAAAAGATATTCGTTTGACCGGTAGTACATCCCGATTAAATCTAGCGCGGTGTTGGTTAACTCTGGGATCGCAATCACAGAGAAGATCGATGTTTCCTTAATCAGGAAAATCACATTGGCGGCCAATGCCGGCATGCTGAGCGCCAATCCCTGACGAAAAACAACGTAGCGAGCTAGTTGAAGCTTGTTCATCCCGAGGGCCTCACCGGCTTCAATTTGTGACTTAGGAACTCCGTCAAATCCACCGAGGAATCCCTCTGCCATGTAGGCACCGCCCAGAAAAATCAAACCAATGATCCCAGCAGTTTTTGCTGACATTTTCCATCCCATCACCGGGAAGGCGTAGTACAGGAAAAACAACTGAATTAACAGTGGTGTGTTACGAGCTAATTCAACGTAGGCTGTAACAATTCGGCTAATTACCGGAACCTTAAAGAACTGAATCAAACTAGCGATGATTCCAACGATAATGGCGCCGATAATCCCCACAAACGATAGCCACAGGGTTAACTTAAAGCCAGCAACAAAGTTTGGCAGGCTCTGTGAGATGACGCTCCAATCCATTACTTTTAATCCCCCTTAGTTCTTATTTTTTGTAATTAAAAATAGCAAAGAAAAAGACCTGCGATCCCTCTCAGACATCGCAGGTCTCATTAGTCGCGGTGCATTATCTCCGCTATTCTACCGACTAATCGAGGTACGAATTACTGAACTCTGGGCATGTCAAATAGGCTGTTGCAGCAAGTACAACAACATACACAAAGTTCAGTTGACAGCTCAAAGTTTTGCATGTAATTCGTCTCCTCTCTTTTTGTTAGTTTGTATTCTAATGGCCTTCTCATTACAAGTCAACAAAAAACTTACTTTTTATCAGGATTTTTTATTGGTCTTCGTCGCTCATTTCCGTGAAAAGGTTGTTAAAGAGCGGGCTGACCGGCCGGTTCTCGTTAATCCGCTTAATGGCCGAACCAATCAACGGAGCAACAGAAACCTGCTTGATTTTATCGATCTGCTTTTCCGGTGTGAGTTGGATGGAATCAGTCACCACTACTTCTTTCAGTGGCGACTTCTCCAGGCGCTCAATTGCCGGACCGGATAAAACGGCATGGGTAGCTGCGGCATAAACTTCCTTGGCACCCTGCTTCATCAGCGCCTCTGATCCCAAGGTAATGGTACCAGCGGTATCGATCATGTCGTCCAACATGATACATTTCTTGCCCCGAACGTCACCGATGATATTCATGATTTGCGCCACGTTGGCCCGTGGACGACGCTTATCAATGATGGCAATTGGCGCCTTCAGAAATTCAGCCAGGGCACGGGCACGGGTAACCCCACCATGGTCCGGTGAAATAACGACTGCATCCTTGGCAATCCCATTTTCAATAAAGTAGTCGGCCAGCAATGGAGCACCCATTAAGTGATCAACCGGAATATCAAAGAATCCCTGGATTTGGGCAGCGTGCAGGTCAAGCGCCAATACCCGGTCGGCACCAGCATGCTCAATCATGTTGGCGACCAGTTTAGCAGTGATCGGTTCCCGCGAACGGGTCTTCCGGTCCTGACGGGCGTACCCATAGTAAGGCAGCACAACATTAATGGTGTTTGCCGAAGCCCGCCGCAGGGCATCAATCATAATCAGCAATTCCATCAGATTGTCATTGACGGGTGCGGAAGTCGATTGGATAACGTAAACGTTGTCCCCCCGAATACTTTCTTCAATATTGATCTGAATTTCCCCATCGGAAAAACGGTCAACAGATAACTTCCCCAGGTTCACCCCAACGTAATCGGCAATTTTCTTTGCCAGTGGTCGGTTGGAGTTAAGGGCAAAAATCTTCAATCGATCATCAAAATAACGTTCTTTCATCGGATCCTCCAATTTAAACAATGCGCATACGCTTACATCATAAGGGCTTTTCGGCTAAAGCGCAACCGTCTACCAAGGTAATTTCTTGGCGTAGTCCTTTTTATTTGTTTGCCGCGAACGCGCAATGGCCATGTCAAAGCGGTCGGTATCATAAGTAATGGTCGAACCAGCAGCAATAAAGGAATCAGCGGCAATGTTTACCGGAGCAATCAGGTTAGAATTGCTGCCGATGAAGGCATGGTCGCCAACGTTGGTGTGGTGCTTCTTGGCACCGTCGTAATTGACAAAGACTACCCCGCAGCCAACATTGATGTTTTTGCCGAGCGTAGCATCGCCGACGTAGGTCAGGTGGCCAACCTTCGTGCCATCGCCAATGTAGGCCTTCTTGATTTCGCAGAAGTTACCGATATGAACGTGCTTACCAATTTCTGCCTGGGGGCGCAGGTGACTGTTTGGCCCGATATTGCTGCCATCATGCATTTCTGCTTCTTCTAACGTGGAGGAAATGATCCGGACATCATCATGGATGACCGAGTCAACAATCCGGGAGTGAGCACCGATAAAGCAGTCGCTACCAATAACGGTATTGCCCTTGATTACTACCCCGCCTTCAATTACGGTGTCGCGGCCGACTTTGACGCCTTCATCGATGTAAGTGTGGTCAGGATCAAGCATCGAAACCCCTTCGCTCATCAGCTTGGTATTGATCCGGTGCCGCATCAGTTCGTTAGCACGGGACAAGGCAATCCGGTCATTAACCCCCATCGTCTCGTCAAAGTCATCATCACGGTAGGCAGTGACAATTTCACCCTGCTTCTTAAGAATGCCGATCACATCGGTCAGGTAGTATTCGCCCTGGGCGTTGTCGTTGTTGATCAGCTTCAATGTTTTGAATAGTTTCTGGTTATCGAAGCAGTAAACCCCGGTGTTGATTTCGTGGATGGCGCGTTCTTCCTTAGTAGCGTCCTTTTGTTCCACGATCCGCTCAACAATGCCCACATCATTTCTGATAATCCGGCCGTAACCAGTTGGGTCTGGAGCAGTTGACGTCAAAATCGTTGCAGCAGAGTGACGCTGTTCATGGTACTCACACAGCTTTTGGAAGGTTTCAGCCGTCAGTAGAGGTGTGTCACCACTGACCACAATTGTTTCCCCTTCTGAGTTGCCCAGCAGGTCCTTGGCCTGCATCACGGCATGACCAGTTCCCAGCTGCTGCTTTTGCAGGGCAAAGTGGGTCCGCTCACCAAGCGCTTCCTTCACCGTATCGGCACCAAAACCAACTACCGTCACGATATTCTTGATCTTAGCTGCCTGCAGCTGTTCAAGAACGTGTTCCACCATTGATTTACCACAAACTTGGTGCAGCACCTTATACAGCTTGGACTTCATCCGAGTCCCTTTACCAGCTGCCAGAATAATCGCATTTCTTTCCATCATCGTTTATTGCTCCTTTTGGTTAAAAACCTTTTCCATATAGTTGCCCGGGCCAACTTCAATCGCCGAATTGGCAGCATCCGTGGCATGAACCTTGATCAATGAAGTACAGTCCTTGACCAGCCGATCACCAGTAAACTGACCTTCAGCAAAGACTGTCGAGCCAACCAGGTGGGCACCGAATTCCTTAATCAGCGAGTACATTCCGTTGATCGTGCCACCGCCCTTGATAAAGTCGTCAACCACAACGACGTTGGCACCCTCTGACAATGTCCGCCGCGACAGCTCCATCTTCTTGATCCGGTTGGAAGAACCAGAAACATAGTTGACACTGACCGTTGAACCCTCGGTAATGTGCGAACTGTTACGGACAATGACAAACGGCTTGTTAAGGTACATCGCCACACTCTGGGCAATCGGAATCCCCTTCGTTTCCACCGTCATCACTACGTCAACCTTGGTATCTTCATACTGGGTCGCAATTAATTGGCCCACCGAACGCAAAATGTCAGGCCGCCCTAACAGGTCGGACAAGTAAACGTACCCACCAGGCAGCAAGCGGCTTTTATCGTTCACCGCGTCCTCCAGCTGGGAAATTAACTCAGCCGCCCGCTCTTGCGAGTAACCAGGCGTGAACTCAGCACCCCCAGCGGCACCAGGAAGCGTGGTCAACCGGCCAACACCCATGTTATGAAACGTCTTCCGCACGATACTTAAGTCTTCGCTGATTGAAGACTTCGCAGCACCGTAGCGTTCACCAAAAAACTTCAGAGAAACCAGCTGACGCGGGTGTTCCATGAAGTAGTGTGTCATATCAACTAAACGATTGCTCCGTCTTACTTTCATCGCGTAACCTTTCCTTTTCCGGACAAATAAATGAATTTACCAACAAATAATACCATAATGTTCGGCTTTTCGTCGCTATTTTCGTCAAAAAGATTGAAAAAATCGCTATTAGATAGTTCCTAACAACAAAAAGCGACATTCCTCCCCATTTTGGCAGAAATATCGCAATAATTTGATTTGGCATGGCTTATAGAACCCCGGCATGATTCCAGCCTTGACCGGTCCGGAACGTGGTGGACACAACATCAGCTTCGCGCTGTTGTGGGGCTGGAACACTCTGACAATGTTATTGTCACACCGTGATGTTTTGATGTTTTCCCCAGCCCTAACCGGTCTGGAACGTGGTGGGCATCGTTTGAAGCCCCTCGCTTTGCGATGGTCTTCAAATCGAGCCTTTGCCTAAGCGTTGAAACGCTAAGGCAAATTTCACCACTGAGACCGGTGGCTGGGTAATCATCACTTGTTGGTTCAGTATCAGTACTTTATGGCTTAGCCCCCATAGTGCTACGCTGATGCCTTATAATCAAAACTCATCAACACTGTTTGCTTTATCTAAAAAATATCTTAATTGATGATTCATCACCGAGCACTGCAGCGCTGACGGTTTCAACTCAAAGACCCCCAAGTTCAGCGCCATACTAGTCCATTTGTCCTCAGCTTGCCTTTCGGCGTAATACCTGTCAGACCTGACAGATACTTAATTATTCACTCGCCACCGGTACGCCAAGGCGCTGCAGTAAATCAGCACCTCGATTACCGCAATAAAGAAGCTCACCGGCCAGTTGGTCAGGTAGGCCAGGTAAAGGCCCAGCCAAGTGCCAAGCAATGAAAACAAGACCGCCAGCAACATCATTTTAGCCACCCCGTGGGTGTAGTACTTGGCACTGGCGGCCGGCAGCGTTAACAGGATAAAGATTAGTAACGACCCAACAATTTGGGCGGCCACACTAACGGAAACTGCCACCATGATCAAAAAGGCAATCGATAACCAGCGCTGTGGCAACCCGTTTGCACGCGCCCCGATATCATCAAAGGAATCGAACTTTAACATCCGGTACAAAAGCAACAGTACGATGATTACTACGATGGACAGGATCACCAGCTGGTAAACCTCGGGCAGGCTAATCCCAACCACGCTCCCAAAAAGGATGCTGGTGGCCGAACTAGCGGTCTTATTGCTGAGGGATAGGAAGAGGATTCCTAAGCCAATAAAGAGGGCCGACACTGCACTAATGACGGATTCTCGCCGTGTTTCATCGCTGCTCAGTTGACCAACGATAACTGAACTAAGGGTGGTAAACAAGAGCATTCCCAACAAGGCTGGCCACTGCATAAATACAGCAAAGGCAGCGCCGGCAAACCCAATTTCTGACAGGGTGTGGGTCAAAAAAGACATATTGCGTGCGACAACAAAGACACCGATCATCCCGCTCACCACCGCAATAATGGTGGCGGCAGCGAAGGCGTGACGCATAAAGCTTAACTGAAACACTATTCGTGCCCCCCTTCGCTCACTTCTGGCAACTCACTGATGGGACCCTGCTCGTAACGCCGGGTCATCAAGTGCAGGTAGCGAGTCCCGTAATGTTTGGCCAGTTCCCAGTCGTGGGTAATGAACAGAACAGACAAGCCCTGCTGTTGGAACCGGCTTACTAAGTCGAGCAATTCATATTTCATGTCGTTATCCAGACTAGCCGTCGATTCGTCCATAATCAGCAACTGCGGATCAGCCAACAATGCCTGGGCCAGATAAGCCCGTTGTTTTTCCCCGCCGGAAGCCAGTCCTAATGGCCGGTTGGCAATTGGGGATAGTTTTGTTTCAGCCAAGATCTGCTGTAATCGTTGACGTTCACCGCGTGATAGCCATGGCCGAATATTTTTTGGTAGGTTGAGGGCCACAAAATCACGAATTGACAGCGGATATTCGGCATCAAGGTTGCGAAACTGCGGCACGTAACCAATTTTTAACCCCGGCTGCTTGCTGATCGTCCCTCCTTGGGGTTCCAAGAAACCTAGTAGCGAACGAACGAGAGTCGTTTTGCCCACCCCGTTTTCACCAATGACGACAAGGAAGTCGCCCTGGTTCACGGCAAAACTTAGATCACGGACAACGGTATGGCTACCGTAACCCAGTGTTAGTTCGTCAACAGATATTAATGCGATGATAAACCCTCCCTTTCCTGAATCTTAATTAATTGCCGGTATTCACCCAACAGCCACTTCACGTCACTAACGTTCTTGCTCTTTGTTTCGGTGACCTTTAAGACCGGCACCCTTTCTTGGTTGGCCAGGTTGACGATGTTATCAATGGTCTTATCGCTACTCTGCGTGTTTTCAACCAGAAAGGCAATCCGGTGTTTGGTAATATCGTCTCTTAGTTGCTGGATATCGGCCGGTGAAGGATCGTTGCCGTCCTCAATGGCCTTGGCAAAGTGGGGATCGCTAATCTGATACCCCAAGTTCTTTAACGCATAGTCAAAGACCGGTTCGGTGACCGCTACCCGTTTATTGGCAGCCGCGCGGGCATTCCTCTTAGCCCGTGCAATAGTCTGATTGAGCGGAACCAGTTCCTGCCGAAAACTTCTCGCATTCCGTCGGTAGTCATTAGCATGACGGGGGTCAAGCTTGGCATACTGCACGGCTAGTTTGTCTGCCAGTTTAGGCAGCGTTTGTGGTTGATACCAAACATGTTCGTTATCACCAGCAGTCTTTCCGGCAACTTGCCGAGAAACATTAATCGTGGTGGTGTGACGACTATTGCTGGCGACCAGTTTATTCAACCAGTAGTCATAGCCCAAGCCGTTGACCACTACGAGGTTGGCTCGTGACACCTCTTCCGCCTGGGCGGTTGATGGTTGGTAGTCGTGAGGGTCAACTGCCGTACTATTGATAATCGTAGTAACCTGCCCGTGGCTTCCTGCAACTTTCCTGGCCACTTCGCCATAAACGCCTAGACTAGTCACCACTCTCACGGGTCGTTGGTGATGGAAAGTCGGCCGCCAGTCGGTAATCATTAAACATAAAATGACCGCTAAGACAGCAACGAGGGCGGACACCCCGCGGGCAAAGCGGTCGTTTTTCAGTCGTTTCATCAATGAACTATTGTGCCTCCATTATTTACAGCAACATGACCCGGTAGACTTCGCGGCAGAAACCTCGCAGGCCATTTTCCACTCGCCGGGCGCGTGACTCATTATGGCAGATGGCGAAGACAGTTGGTCCCGTCCCACTCATCTGGGCTGCATCTGCTCCCAGATTAATCATCTGCTGCTTAATCTTGCTAATTTGCGGGTACTGGGCAACCGTCACCGGTTCTAAGACATTACCCATGTACTGGAAAGTTCCTGGCCAGTCGCCAGCCTTGATTCGCTCAATTAGTTTATCGACTTGCAGGTGATGAATTTCCTCGTAGTTAATTTGTCGCAAAATCGACGGGGTCGAAACACTGATCTTTTGCTTGGCAATTACGGCCCAGTAATGCGGGAACGAAGGTAGCAGTGTCACCTTTTCGCCGTGTCCCGTCACGTGCGCCGTTCGACTGTAAATACAGTACGGTACATCTGAATCAATGCTCAAAGAAAGCTGTGCCAATTCCTCGCAGCTTAACCCCAACTGCCAGATTTTATTAAGCGCCCGCAAAACGGCGGCTGCATCGCTGGAACCACCGCCGAGGCCCGCGGCTACCGGAATCTTCTTTTTTATGTGGATGGTGACACCATCGGTACGGTGAAACCGGCTATGCAAGATGTGCGCCGCCTGGAAAGCCAGGTTGCGTTGGTCATTGGGCAGGTAGCAACTGTCGGTAAACACCCGGATTGTATCCGGCTTGCGATGCGTCTCCACTGTCACGTAATCGGCCAGGTCTACCGAAGTCATCACCATATCCCACCGGAGCAGACCATCAAAATACCTCATAGGGGTATCAAGCGCCAGGTTAATTTTAGCCGGTGCCTTTTCCTGCAATTTCACGAAAGCCTGCCTCCCTTCAGTTTTTATTCTTAAATTATACCGATGACTGGCGCTTGCTTTCAACAAATTAGAAAAAGAGAGTGGAAAAGAAGTTGCTTGCGACTTCGTCTTCCCACCCCTGCGAGGATGGAGACGACGCGAAGCTAGCCTATCGGAGGTGTTCCGAGCGTTGATTTATCAACGTTCGAAATCCAGCCAGCTACCAAGCCGCTGCATAAATATCTTAAAAAAGCAAAAGAGGCTGGGTTCATTCCCAGCCTCTTCTTTGCTTACTCTTCAGTTTCTGCGGCGAGAAAATCCACCGCTATCTCTTTCGTTAAGATGTCCGTGTAAGTATAAGAAACGCAGTCCATCGTCCCCAGGGCCGATTCTGGTGCCAGCTTAACGACAAAGATTGCCGGATACGTTTCAGCAATCACCCCGCGTTGTTTCTTCATCCGGTGACGTCCTAGTTGGGCGGTAATCAAAACCGGTTGACCCTTGGACTCATTAATGCGCTCTTTAATGCCTTCCATTGTGTTTGGCACTTCATTCACCTCGCGTGAAACATTATACATATGTTTCACACAATTGTCAATTGTTACATATGTTTTTAAAAACTACTTAACTAGGTTTGCTTCATGAAGCGCATTCGTCAGGTCAATAAACTGCAACAAGGTTAGCTTTTCAGGACGCACTTGCGGGTCAAGCCCCAGCTTTTGCAATACGCCATCAGCCCGACCCATAATCTCCGCATCCTTACCGAGCAGGCTCTTCAGGTTGTTGCGCAAACTTTTACGGCGGTGGGCAAAACAGCCCTTGATAACGTTAAAGAGGGTCTTTTGGCTAAACGGCAACCGCGCCAACGGCTCTTTTCGCGGCTCAATAGTGACAATCGCGGAATCGACGTTCGGTGCCGGAACAAAGGAATGCCGTGAAACACCAAAGGCAATCTGTGCCTGTCCGTGATACTGAATGGCTAACGTCAGGGCACCGTACTGCTTAGTCCCCGGTTTAGCCGCCAACCGTTCGGCAACCTCCTTTTGCATCATGACACAGATACAATCAAAGTGGACCGGGCTGGATAACAAGCCCATGAGGATTGGACTCGTGATGTAGTATGGCAGGTTGGCAACCACCTTAAGTGGCTTGCTGGGATCAGCAAAATGCTCATTAATCAGCGCCGGCAAGTCAGCCTTTAAGATGTCCTGGTTAACCACTGTCACATTGTCATATGGTGAGAGTACATCCGCCAAGACCGGCAGGAGGCTCTGGTCAATTTCGAGGGCCAGGACCTGGTTAGCAGCCAGCGACAGTTGTTCAGTCAACGCTCCTAATCCGGGGCCAATTTCAATAACGTTGTCGTTCTTGGAAATTTCAGCGGCGGCCACAATCTTTTTTAACACGTTGACGTCGGTCAGAAAGTTCTGACCGTAACTCTTCTTGGCCCGGATACCGTACTTCTTCAGAATTGCCTGGGTCCGGTTCAGGTTGCCAATTGCTGGTTGATTACTCACGAGCTCCCTCCTTCTTGATTGTTGCCATCGCCAAATCGAAACTAGCCCGGCTGACCTGGAACATGTTGAGCCGTTTCAACAACTGCTTACCATTGCCATAACCAATGTTGAGCAGCTGCCCCAGCCTTTCCCGACGTTGGCGTGAACGCGTTGAGCCAACCAAACCGGCCTCTGCCAGGTCGCTACGTTGCCATATTGGACCGGTACTTGCCGGCACCGTGGTATAGAGGTGCGCTAAGGCAGCCCTAATCACTTGTGGGTCAGCGTGCTCAACGCCGAGACTGCCACCACTCTTGTCGGGGACTCCCTGCTGGCGGCTGATAAAGGCCTGCTTGACTCCCGGGATGTGCTGGCTGATGATCTTGCGCAAGCGTTCGCCATTGTAGTCCGGGTCGGTAAATACAATTAACCCCCGCTTTTTCTGCAGTTCGGCCAATCGCGACAGGTCAGCTTCATCTAACGCCGAACCGGTGGTTTCATAGGTATCGGCATCCACCGCCTTGGCAATCTGTTTGGTATCGTCCTTTCCTTCAACGACGATCACTTCTTTAATCTTTTTCATTGTTTTTAACCGCAAACAGCAGTTGAGTATTCCGGTACGTATTGTCAGCGACCTCTACCGGATCCATTTCTTTCCACTTAGCAACTGCCATCACTACAAAGCGAGAGTAACCCGGTTCATTCTGTTCACCGCGGTGTGGTTCCGGAGTGAGGTACGGGGCGTCCGTTTCTACCAGGAGACGGTCTAATGGTGTCTGCTCAACCGACTCGTGGACCTCCTTGGCGTTCTTGAAACTGGCCACGCCGGAGTAGGAGATGTGCATCCCCAGGTCTAGAAACTTGTGGAGCCATTCTGGATCGCCATTAAAGCTGTGCATCACCCCGCCAAAGTCACCCACATGGGCAGCCTTCAGCAACGGGTAGGCGTCCTCAAAGGCATCGCGGCAGTGGATGCTGACGGGAACGTTAAGCTCTTTAGCAATCTCCAACTGGCGAGCAAAGACCCGTCGCTGGACATCGCGGGGCGAGGTGTCCCAGTGGTAGTCCAAGCCAATTTCCCCCAGGCCAACAACTAGGGGGTTCTTTAAGTTGGCAATCAGTTCATCCTCGGCTGCCTGGTCATAATTCTTGGAATCTTCCGGATGCCAGCCAACGATAGCGTGCAGCTGAGGGTATTGTTCTGCCAACTGCAGTGCCCGGTCATTGAGTTTTTTGTTAGAACCAACAATGTTCATTTCAACGACCCCGAGGTTAGCTGCTCGCTTCATCCACTTCGGCACGTCGTTGAAAAAGGCATCATCGTTTAAATGGGTATGCGAATCATAAACCCGCATCTCCGGGATGTTGGTATCAACTAGGGTTGGGTCTTTTTTCTTACTCACAATGTCACCTTATTCCACTGACGAACCAGGTACCATGCTGTCAGGTAAGGTCAACAATTGAACCTTGCCATCGTGTTCGGCTGACAGCAGCATCCCCTGGCTGACTTCACCACGCATCTTCCGCGGCTTCAAGTTGGCCACAAAGACAACCTTCTTGCCAACCAAGACGGACGGGTCTGGGTACCACTGAGCAATCCCGGAAAGGATTTGCCGGCCATCAGCACCATCATCAATGGCGAACTTGAGCAACTTGTCGGCCCCTTCAACGTGGTCAGCAGCGGTGATCTTGCCGACCTTTAATTCAACCTTGTCGAAGACATCAATGCGGATTGACTTCTTGCCAGCATTCTGCTGAGCAACGGCCTTTTGCTTGGCTTCTTCCATGGCTTTGCGCCCCTTCTTCTTCGTATTCTTGGTCATTTGGCTCTTTAAGAACTTCACTTCTTCGTTGACATCGCGACGTGGGAAGATCGGCTGACCCTTGCTGACTACCTGGGCACTTGCTGGAAAGTCATTGAAGTTCAACGTCTGAAGGTCAATTGATCCTTCTGGGAGGCCGAGCTGACGGCAAATATCAGCAGGAACCTTTGGCATGATTGGTTGCAATAAGGCAGCGATAACCCGCAGCGACTTAGCCAGTTCGGTCATCACGTCGCTTAATTCAGCGGCCTTGCTGTCGTCCTTAGCCAGGACCCACGGTTCGGTCTCGTCAATGTACTTGTTAGCCCGGGCAACCAATTCCCAAACAGCAGATAGCGCGTCTTGGAAGTGGGTCGCATCCATTTCCTGTTTAAAGTTAGCGATCACCGTTGCAGCGGTCTTTTCCAGGTCAGCATCAAAGTCGGTCGTCGCACTCGGTTGACCATCGATCTTGCCATCCTGGTACTTGTTGATCATTGCTACCGTCCGGTTCAACAGGTTCCCTAAGTCGTTGGCCAGGTCAAAGTTGACCTTGTCAACAAAATCTTCTGGACTGAAGACCCCGTCGTTACCAAACGGCATCGACTTTAGCAGGTAGTAGCGGGTGGCATCCAGTCCGTAACGGTCGACCAGCGTTTCCGGGTAGATGACATTGCCGCGTGACTTGGACATCTTACCGTCCTTCATGGTTAACCAACCGTGGCCAATAACGTGCTTCGGCAGTGGCAGACCAAGGGCGTGCAGGATGATTGGCCAGTAAATGGTGTGGAAACGAACGATTTCCTTACCAACCATGTGGATGTCAGCTGGCCAGAACTTTTTGAAGAGGATGTCATCGTCGCTACCGTAACCGAGAGCAGTGATATAGTTGCTCAAGGCGTCGATCCAAACGTAAACGACGTGCTTCGGGTCACTTGGCACCTTTACACCCCAGTTAAAGGACGTCCGGGAGACTGACAGGTCTTCCAGGCCCGGCTTCAGGAAGTTGTTAACCATTTCGTTCATCCGGGAGTGTGGCTCGATAAAGTCCGGGTGTTCCTTGTAGTAGTTCATCAACCAGTCGGCGTACTTGCTCATCTTGAAGAAGTATGATTCTTCTTCTACCAGCTGAACTTCGTGGCCCGACGGTGCCTTGCCGCCGATGACCTTACCGTTGCCGTCACGGTAAACTTCGGCTAGTTGACTGTCGGTAAAGTATTCCTCGTCGTCAACCGAGTACCAACCGGTGTACTTGCCTTTGTAAATATCACCCTGGGCCAGCAAATTTTCAAAAATCTTTTGAACTGCCTTTTCGTGGTATTCATCGGTCGTCCGGATGAACTTGTCGTTGGTAATGTCTAACGTCTTCCAAAGCTTCTTAATGCCGGCAGCCATTTTGTCAACATAAGCCTGCGGTTTCATCCCCAGCTTCTCAGCCTTTTGTTCAATCTTTAACCCGTGTTCATCGGTCCCGGTGAGGAAGAACACGTCAAAGCCCATCAAACGCTTGTAACGGGCCATTGCGTCACAGGCAACCGTCGTGTAGGAGTTACCAATGTGCAGGCGGCCAGATGGGTAGTAAATCGGCGTTGTAATGTAAAATGTTGGTTTTTTATCAGCCATGAAGAGACCTTCTTTTTTCTTTTATTGTCGTAGTACACATTATAGCAAAGATACCGCATCGCTGTGAAACTGACAACCGCTTTCCTGGCTGTCAACACAAAAAACGACACGACATCGGTATGCCGTATCGTTTTTTTAGAATAAGCTCAACTGCTTGGGCGGTTTCCGGTTAAGACCGTCGAACCGAATACCCATCATTTTCTGCAGACGCAAAGCGTTGGGCGACGCATCACGGTTGGAGTTGTTGTTAAAGATAACGCAAGCCTCTGATGGAGCAGGCGCAAGCTGTTTAATCGCTTCTTGAAACTGTTTCAGTTCCCCGTCCGAATAACGGTACTTAGTTCGTTCCTTGCGCCAGTTGGGGCCGGGATGGTTCCACCCGCTAGTGTTGCGACCATGAAGTCGTAGCATTGCCAGCGACGGCGTAGTTGTTGCCAAGTAAAACGGCACGCTGGTAGCCAGCTGGTGAGGTTCATCCGCAGCCACCAAGGTAATGCCCAGGTCAGCACAAAAGTCCGCCGTCGACTTTGCCACCCCTGGTGCCAACCAACTAGCGTGGCGAAACTCCACGGCCACCGGTAATCCACCCATCATGTGGCGGACCGTTTGCAAGTAGTCAATGTTTTCCGGGATCGCCGTAAAGTATGGCGGAAACTGAAAGAGCACCGTCTTCAATTGGCCGGTTGCCACTAACGGTGCCACCGCATCACGGTAACGGACAAACGCCTCCTCAATGGGCAAGGCCCGGTCGTCACCCATGTGCTTGGTCATACTCCGGTAGGCCTTGGTGATAAATTGGAATTCTGGCGGGACGCTCGATAACCATTGTGAAACGGTAGCGGTGTTGGGAATCGCATAGAAGAAGGTATCAACTTCCACCACCGGGAAATAAGCCGCGTATTCCGCCAGGGTTACTGGCCGCTTGGCACCATCAATAAGTGCCGGGTGTTCGGTCCAGGTAGTCGTTCCCAACGTCACCTTCATGCTCATCCCTCCTCGTTATTAATCATGGTAGTCGCGACCGGTAATGTTCTTCAAGTGTCCCATCCCGAGGGTAATAAAGAACGAAAGCATTAGGAAGACGGAAACCAGCCAGAACGGGTACTGGTAGTTCATGTCAAGTAGCGCACCGGACAGCAGCGGCCCGATGACGTTCCCGACACTGGTCAATGACATGTTGATTCCGTTTAGCAACCCCTGGTTCTCTTCCGTCAGCTTCGTTAGCAGGGTCGTGATGGCTGGCCGCAACAAGTCAAAGGACTCGTAAACCAACAAGGTCGCCAGGAAGATGTGCCAGTTAGTGTGGTCATAGATAATAATGATCGTCCCCACTACCGCGAAAAAGAACGACCAGCGGGTAATGACTACTTCGGAAAAATGAACGACCAGCCAGTCAAACAGGAATAACTGGAGCAGTAATGACAAGACCCCGTTCACCGTCAGGACCAGCGCAATTTCACCGAGTGAGAAGCCATGGACTTCATTGACGTAAATCGAATAAATACTCTCAAAGCCGGCCAAGCCAAACGCAGAAACCAAAATCATGATGAACAGGATCGTCATCGATGGCGTCAGCATCTTCTTAATTGCTGACCAGCCAGTAGACCCCTTCTCTTCGCGGTGGTGGTGAACCGGTTCTGCCTTTTCGATAGCTTCTTCAGATGGCAAAGCAAAAATCGCAATGATCGTCGACAGAACACCCAGGATCCCTGCCACCCAAAACGGCGCCTTAAAGGAAATCCCGGCCAGGATCCCACCAATGCCTGGGCCCAGCATCAACCCGCCGGAAAAGGCGGCCGACAGCCATCCAATGACCTTGGCCCGGTATTCGCGAGTCGTAATATCAGCTGCCAGGGCCATCGAGGTTGGCACGAACATCGCCGCCGAAAGGCCGTCAACGGCCCGTGAAATATTAAACAGCCACAAGTGGTTGGCCGCCGCAAAGACGAATTCAGCAATGGAAAAAATTACCAATCCCCAAATTAGCAACGGTTTTCGCCCCACATTGTCGGACAAACGACCAACAATTGGTGAAGCGAGGAATTGAACAAAGGCAAAGAGTGAGGACATCATCCCCATGTCGAACGCCGAAAAGTGGTACTCACTTTTAATGAATGGTTCGACGGGGAAAATTAAACTCATCCCCAAGCAAATTAAAAATTCACAAAAGAGCACGATGTAGATGATTCGTCGCACTTGTTTGGTCATTTTGTCCTCCCAATTAAAATAAAAAACTGTAACAAAATAAGGGGCTGCATGCATTCTCCGCGCAGCTCCTTATCGCTCTATCTATTTTAATATACCTGCTTTTAGGGTAATTGTCTAGTCATTACTAATTCGCAGTACGCAAGCACCTTCGATATCACCATGCTTGACCCGCCGCATTGCTTCGTCTGCCTTGTCAAACGGGTATTCGTGGGTTGTCGGTGCAATGTTTAGACGGGCAGCCAGTGTTAAGAATTCCTCACCATCACGGCGGGTATTGCTTTCGACACTCGTCAGGTTCTTTTCGTGGAAAATCGCATCCTGGTAACTCAATTGCGGAATATCAGTCATATGAATTCCAGCACAGGCCAGGGTTCCACCTGGCTTCAGGTTGGCCAGGGCGTGTGGGACGATTGTTCCGGCCGGCGCATAGGTGATTGCCGAATCGAGCGGAACGGGCGATTGGTCGTTAACCCCCTGGGCAGAAGCACAACCTAGTTCCAGTGCAAACCGTTGGGCATCTTTGCCCCGAGTAAAGACGTGGACCTCAATTCCCTGGGCCAGTGCCAGTTGAGACGTTAAGTGAGCTGACCCACCAAAACCGTAGAGGCCTAACGTACCGCCAGCAGGCACATTGGCCCGCAAGAACGACCGATAACCGATGATCCCGGCGCAAAGCAGCGGGGCAGCCGTGACAGAATCAAACTGTTCAGGCAACCGGTAAGCAAAGCCTTCGGGAACGGTGACGTACTCCGCATACCCACCATCGTGGTCCCAGCCGGTGTAGGTAGAATGCGGGCAGAGATTTTCGTGTCCGCTACGACAGTACTCACATACCCCGCAGGCGTGACGAAACCACGGCACACCAATCCGATCACCAAGGTTAAAGCGCGACGTTTCGGGGCCAAAAGCCACGACCTTACCGACGATTTCATGGCCCGGCGTCAGGTGTTCCTTGTGAACTGGTAGGTCGCCTTCCGTGACGTGAAGGTCAGTATGGCAGACCCCGCAGGTAATGACCTTGACCAGCACTTCACCACGCTGCGGCTTCGGCACCGGTTTATTCGTTAACTTAATCGGTGACGTTGGCCCATCAAGTGGTCCCGGCGTGGTAATCGTCCAAGCCTTCATCGTTGCTGGTATTTCTTCAGTCATGATTATTCCTCCCCATTAACCTGCAAATCATCAAAGTATTTGACGGCATCCGCTTGAATCATCGTAAACGGGAAGCCGAAACTCAACTTTTGCTGGTTAACTGCGATCACCGGTGCAGACGGGTTACGGTAATCAAGTAGGCCGGCAAAGGGGTAAACCTTCATCGAAGTGCCGACGATCACGACGAGGTCGGCTTCCTGCATTGCCCGCACGGAATTCTGGATATCGGCAGCTTTAATGCCTTCGTCGTACAAAACAATGTCGGGCCGTAACGGTCCACCATCGGTCTGGTGGATGCGACTCTTCAGGTATTCGTGCCAGTCAACGCTTTGCCCACACTTCTCACAGTAAACGTGGTAGAGGTTACCGTGAAAGTCAATTAAGTGCTTGGTGTGGGCCTCTTCATAGAGGTTATCGATATTCTGCGTAATCACCGTTGCCCGGTCTTGTTGGGTAAAGGCAGCTTGCTTTTCGTGAATAACGTTCGGCTTGGCATCAGGAAAGTAAAGATTTTCCTTACAATACTGGTAAAAACCATCCGGGTCAGCGGCGAAGTAGCGGTGGCTGAGATAGTATTCGGCCCGTTGATTCTTCGTATACAGACCGTTGGCTGACCGAAAATCGGGAATTCCCGAGGCGGTTGATACACCTGCCCCGGTCAAGAAAACAATGTGGTTGGCCTCATCAAAATAGTGTTGTGTTGCCAGTGCCAGTGCCATTGCGATCACTTCCTCAAAATAAATGGCACATTCTGTGACTTTAGCAGCTCTTCAACCGGCTGGTGGTAAAACTTCAGCATCTCTGCTGAAGAATATTCACCCTGAGGCGCCGGTAGGACGAAGGCGTTCTGCTGGTCATTCTTCCCCAAAACAACGTAAGCCCGGCGCTTGGTATTCCGCTCATTCATTTCTGAATGGTAGATGTCGTAAACCTGGGCGACTTCCAGGCGGAGCTGCCGCTTGCTCAAAACTGGCGACAGGCTCGTGAACTGGTTGTTGTGCAGTGCCGGCAATCCCCACTCTTGCATCTGCTTGTCAAAGAGGCGGAAAAGTTTAACCACCGTCCGCCGCATTTCAAATGGTGATTTGACCGGCTTATCCATCACTTCGTCGTAGAGCATCTGCGCTGATGACAGGGCCGCCGGGTAGCGTTCTCGTAACTCATCTAACTGGTCGGCCGTCATGTGCCCACCAGAATAAAAGACGAGTGCATCGAGAAGCGTCAACAAGCGCATTGTCCGCTCCCCGTCATCCTTACCTGTTTCATTAGTTAAGGTTTCGGTGATTCCCCGAAAGTATTCTTGCTCAATCTTTTCATCGATTAGGCCGTGCTTGCGCTGTTCAGCAACCACGATTTGGTGAGCCACCGTATTGAACAAGTCAGTCGCCATGATCATCATTTGCTCGTCCAGTTGCTTATCACCTAGTGAAAGTTCAAAGAAAATCTGCGGAAAACCGCGCAGTGTCATCAGCAGGTGCAGCAATTCATGAGAAGCAGTATAGTTCGGTTCGGTGAGGTCAGTAACGGTGATCACCAACCCACCCGGCAAGTTAGTCGTTTCTGCCTGGTCATGGCGGACGTAACCGCTCCGCTTACCGTGAAATTGAACGAAAACCGACCCGCGGGGAAAGAGGTCATTCACCTGGTCCAGCAGTTCCTGGTTTGCCTTATTCAGCTTAATTTCTTCAGTCATGTCCCTGCTCCTTTCGTAACTTGGATAATTCTTCCTTGGAGACGTCTTCGTCAACATGGTCCAAGTGAGCCAGACGATCAGCCAGCGGTCCCGCTTCCTCGGCGGTCGCGCCAACACGCATTGCGACCACCCGGTACTGGAGTTTCATGTGTCCTTCCTGAATACCCGTGCTAGCTAAGGCTCGCAGCGCTGCCAAGTTTTGAACTAAGCCCACACTAGCGGCCACTGCAGCCAGTTCTGGTACCGACTTAATTTGGCTAATCTTGGCATTGGTAGCAGTGAGCTGCCGGGCGCCAATTGACCCACCGACGGTTCCTACTGCCATTGGCAGAGTCATCTTGCCAATCAGCTTATCGCCAACCACGTGCCAAGTTGCCAGTCCGCGGTACTGTCCTTCCATCGCGGCATAAGCCTGGGCACCACTTTCAACTGCTCGCCAGTCATTACCAGCAGCAATCAACACCGCATCGATGCCGTTCATAATCCCCTTGTTGTGGGTGGCAGCACGGTAAGAGTCGACCTGGGCTAGAAAACTGAGGTCGGCAATCCGGGCGGCCACATCGGCTCCCTTCATCTGGTCAGTGGCCACGTCTGGGAATTCCAGGGCGACAGAAACCGACTGCAAGCTGTCCGTCGCATAGTTACTGAGGATGGCTGCTACAACCGTCTGACCCTTCGAACTTAGCCAGCGGCCAACTGCTTCGGCCATGGTGTTAACGGTATTAGCCCCCATCGCGTCTACAACATTGACCAACAGGTCCAGCACTACGAAGTCCTCGGGACAACGAACCCGGATACCAACTGCCCCACCGCCATATTGTTGAATCGACGGGTAGGCATCGTTAGCAATCTTTAAGATCTCATCTTTTTGCTTGAGCAAGTGGTTACGGTACAAGTAAGGGTTAGCAATGTTTTCCATCACTACCTGGCCGATCATTAGCCGGTCGGCCTTCTCGGCTGTAACTCCGCCGGCATAAGCAGTCATCCGGGCACCGTTGCAGGCAGCCGCAATAACCGATGGCTCCTCAATGGCCATCGGGACGGTATATTCTTTCCCGTTAACGACCAACCCTGTGACAACCCCCTCAGGGAGGCGATAATCAGTGAGGTAATTTTCCACCATCTGTGCCCCTTCCGGACGGGCATCAGCCGCCATGGCCTTAAGTTCGTCAGCGGAAAGACCAAATTTTTTGCCCAAAATCGCCCGCCGCTCGGCAGGTGTTTTTTCATAAAACTTTTTCTCTTGATTATTTGTCATGATGATTTAACTGAATATACTCCGTAATAATCCCGTCGCGAACGCCGCTCTCCGAAAAGATCACGCGGCCATCGCGATTTCTCATTAATAACGCAACCAACGGCAACATGCCGCCTAAGATAATGTCGGCACGGTCGGGCTCTAATCCCGGCATATGTTTGCGCTGATGTAAGTTGCGACTCAGTAATTCCCGGTAAGTCGCAAATACCACCCGGGCGTTCAGCCGGTAGCCATGGATAGACCTCATCCGCTGATGACGGTGTGCCATGCTCATCCGTGCGAGGGTCCGGTTGGCACCACCGAGGAGCACAATCGGAACACGAGACGCATAACGCAGCCACGGAATCTTCCGGAACCGTTCGTTGACCGCTACTTCCGCCCGGAACAGGTCCCGCGCCTGAACATAGCCACCCAGGTGGAACTGTTCCGACAGGTTCACCGCCCCAATCGGGATCGAAATTAAGTGGGTAGCACGTCTGTGCTCCACGAGGATCATTTCGCTGCTAGCCCCACCCACGTCCAGGATCAGGCAGTGGTTGAGCTTCAACGTGCGAATAACCCCCAAGTAATCATAGTAAGCTTCCTTGTTACCCGACAATACCTGTAGTTCAATACCAGTCTCTTTTTTGACCCGTGATAAAAATTCCTGACGGTTGCGTGCCTGACGTACTGCCGCAGTGGTAATCGCCCGTACTTCTATATCTGGATAGTCTTGATAAATCCGTTTAAAGCGGTGCAGCGCCTTAATG
>DHKFJ23503__coassemble_611_pt1 | contig 35591 bp, 30 predicted proteins | sample DHKFJ23503__metabat2_high_PE_038 | metagenome-assembled genome bin DHKFJ23503 | reverse complement strand
ACCGGGCTGTGGTGAAGCAATCACCACGCCCGTTTTTTATTCAATTGTAAGGAGTGACGACATGTCTCAACAAAAGACGACTGCAAAAACTTACACTGCTATCTTCTCGGTAGCGTTGATGACGTTTCTGGGGGTGCTGAATGAAACCTCGATGAACGTCACCTACCCGGAATTATCCCGGACATTTGGTATTTCCCTGGACATTACCCAGTGGATTACGGCAGGCTATCTTTTAATGGTTACCATCGTGATGGGGACGACTGCCTATTTGCTGCGGCAGTATCCTGCCAAACGGATCCACCTATTTTGTGTAACTGCCTTTATTGTCGGTGACATTGTTTGTGCACTGGCACCGAGCTTTGCTGTGCTGCTGGTAGGGCGGTTGATTCAGGCGGTAGCCACCGGGCTGGCAACGCCAACCATGTTTTTCCTGATCTTTACGTCGATCCAGCGCCAGCAGCTGGCGACGATGACCGGGATCGGGGCAATGGTGATTTCACTTGCGCCCGCATTGGGGCCAACATATGGCGGGGCGGTGGCCGGAGCCTGGTCCTGGCGAATGATTTTTTGGATCCTGTTACCAATTGCTGTTATTAGTTTGCTCGCTGGCCAATGGAGTATCAACAACCAGCCGGTGGGTAATCAGAAGCCGTTTAGTTTTGCCAGTTTGTTGTGGCTGGCTTTGTCATTGTTGGGCATTGTCTATGCCGTTTCAACGGTCGGCGGCGGCTTTAGCATTTGCTTTTGGTTATTTTTAGTTTTGGGATTGGTATTCTTTATTCTCTTTGTTTACAGCAACGGCCACGGTAAATCGCAGCTCCTCGGCTTGGAGATTCTCCACCTGACGACGATGCGGCTGTCGACCTTTACTTACTTTGCGCTGCAGTTTATTAACATTGGTATTTCGCTAGTTATCCCGGTTTATTGCCAGTATGTCTTGCATACCAGCGCCCTGGTTGCCGGCTTGGTTTTGTTGCCAGGATCGATTGCCGGAGCGATCACTTCACCGATGATGGGGCGGGTGGCCGACCAGTACGGTTACCACTTGCCAGTGGTCGGTGGTAGCATTCTTCTGGTCCTCGGGACGGGGATGTATGCCATTTTCCAGCACCAACTCACTTCGCTAATGATGATGTGGTTCTTTATTGTTACCCGGGTCGGCTTCAACTCCGCTTTCTCAACGACAATGGCTAACGCTACGACACTAGTTCCGGGGAACCAGTCGGCGGACGTAAATTCACTCTTTAACATGACCCAGCAGTTTGCTGGTTCACTGGGAGTGGTCCTGTTGACGGCCCTGATGGCACTCTTCCAAAATACCGGCAAGGGTTCGATGGCTGCCCGAACCTTTGTCGGTGGCCAACTCGACTTTTGGCTGCTCTTTGGATTGGCAGTAGCGGTCCTTGTCGCCACTGCCACGAACTTTACGGTACAACGCATTGACCAGCAAACCGGAACGGCAAATTAGTCTTGGTTGCGCTTTATTGCGTCTCTTCATCAGCTCAGTTATAATGAAATTGACTGAAAAAGAAAGGATGTCGAGAAATAATGGCAGAAGTTATTGACCAAATTGACATGGATAAAGTCAAGAAACAAGTGGCCACTGGTTTAAACGAACTGCTTGAACAAGCCCATTTGAATGAAGGGGACCTGGTTGTTCTCGGGTTGAGTACCAGTGAAGTTCACGGTGGACGGATTGGTAAGGATTCCAACGTTGACATTGCTCGTGGGATCGTAAAGACAGTGGTTGATATTATTCGTCAACACCGTCTGCACCTGGCAGTTCAGGGTTGTGAACACTTGAACCGGGCGCTGGTAGTGGAACGCAGCGTGGCTAAGGAATGTGGTTTCGAACAGGTAACCGTCTTCCCAGCACTGCACGCTGGTGGTTCTGGTCAAATTGCTGCCTTTGAAAACTTCCACGACCCGATCGAAGTAGAACACATTACTGCAGAAGCCGGGATGGACATTGGTGACACCAGCATTGGTATGCACGTTAGGTTCGTCCAGGTTCCAGTTCGGACTTCGGTTAAGGAAGTTGGCTTAGCACACACTACCTACCTGCGGACCCGTCCGAAGTTAATTGGTGGTGCCCGTGCTAAGTACGAATGGGACCCGTTCGACGAAAAAGATAAGAAGTAGTTGCTAATGATGGTTATTAACATCGTACAAAATTAGGATCTGTCCCCCAATAAACTGGGGGATTTTTCTTGTTTAGAGCTAAATTACGCTTCTGGCTTAATCTCAGTTAAAATTAATGATAAACTGACATTAAAATTGCGTGGTTGCACCAGCTGGGTGCACAAAAAGGATGAACATTATGAAAAAGTTTTTTACCATTTTAGGTGGGATGGGGACGCTAGCTACGGAAAGCTATGTTCGCTTGCTTGATAAGCGAACCCCAATTACTAAGGACCAGGATTATCTGGATTACATCGTGGTCAACCATGCCACGATTCCGGACCGGACCGATTGGATTTTGGACCACAGTAAGCCAGATCCGTTTCCGGCACTGCTGGAAGATGTCAAACAACAGAGTCAGCTGAAACCGGAATTCTTTGCACTGATCTGCAACACTGCCCATTACTCTTACGACCGCTTGCAAGCGGCGACGGATATTCCGATCCTTAACATGCTTCAGGAAACCGTCAACGCCATTGCTAAGATTAAGCCGGATGCAAAAAGAGTCGGCTTGTTGGGAACCTATGGCACGTTGACGACGGGGATCTATGACCACTACATCACCGATGCCGGTTATACCCTGGTTAAGCCAACTCAGGAATTGCGTGACCTGACGGAAGACCTGATTTACAACGATATCAAACAGAAGGGTCATTCTGATGATGCCAAGTACCACTGCCTGATTAAGCGCATGAGTACGGAAATGCATTGCGACATCGTTATCCTTGGCTGTACCGAACTGTCGTTTGCTGAAGAAATGTCGCCCGAAACTGAGTATCCGGTGGCGGACTCACAGTCGATCATCGTCGACAAGTCCCTTGAATTAGGGTTGAAGTTGCAGAAGGGAAAGCAACTGAATGATGACTAGGAAGATGAGTGGTTTCTGGCAAGGCGTCCTAGTTATTGTGGTCGGTCTTGCCTGCCTTGGTATCGCAATGTATGGCAGAAACTACCATCAGCATAAAGTTCGTGAGGAACGCTGGCACAGTTTTGCCGGGACTTATTACGCTTACGTAGCGGATAACGGCGACACCCATAAGGTACGGTTGACAATCCCCCAAAACCACCGGGTGGCGACGTTGCGGATTGTTGACAATACGACGGGGATGAGCACCCACGTTAGCAAGGTCAACCGTTTAAAAATCAACCAGCTCCGTAAAACGATGACGGCGATCGGCTATCCGGGAACCCCGGCCGACCATTACCAACACGTCGGTTCCACTATTAAGCTGACCACTGAGGGCCAAACCCAAACTTATTACCGTCAGGGAACACCCCAGCAGGAGAAACATGAAGATCATTTTCAACATTAATCAAAATGGGCTAAGCTACTAGATAATAGTGGTTTAGCCCATTTTTGACAGCGTTTTCATGCCGTCATCTGTAAGATTTGATTGATATTTTAGAGGATGATAACAATAATATGTTACAATGGTACCGGTAACAAATGGTCTATTTCATAATTTGAAAGAAATGGGGAATTAGCAATGGCATCACCTGTATATATTCAAATTCATAATGACCTCCGCAAGAGTATTGAGGACGGTAAGTGGGGAGTCGGGGAAAAGATCCCTGCTGAACGTGAACTGGCAGCCCAGTTTGGCGTTAGCCGGATGACTCTGCGACAGGCAATTCAGACCCTGGTTGACGAAGGAGTGCTTGAACGGCGCGTGGGTGCCGGGACGTTCGTCGCTAACCGTAAGGTCCAGGAAAAGATGGCGGGTGTGACTAGTTTCACCGAGCTGATGAAGAAAGCCGGCAAGACGCCGTCTTCACGGACAATTTCCTACCACCTGACCACTCCGTCAGAAACCGAAATTGACAAGCTCAACCTTCAGCACGGCGAACAAGTGCTGCGGATGGAACGGGTTCGTTACGCCAACAACGTCCCGATTTGCTACGAAATTGCGACGGTTCCGGCACCAATGATTCAGGATTTTTCTAAAGCAGAAGTCACCAGTTCGTTCTATAATACACTTGAAACAAAAGCACACCTGACTCCCGGACACACAACTCAGCACGTTTCGGCATCCAATGCTAACGAAAAGATTGCTGAGTACTTGGATATCCGGCGTGGCGATGCCCTTTTGCGGACCACCCAGGTCTCATACCTAACCGACGGCCGGCCGTTCGAATACGTTCATGCCCGCTACGTCGGCAAACGGTTTGAGTTTGTCCTGGAAAAATAATGAGGAGGATACTTTTCTCACATGGATTTCCAATACCCGGATGACAGTTACGCATTGCATACCGACGCTTACGAATTGTCAATGATGCAGACTTACTGGAAGAAAGGCATGACCGACCGAAAGGCGGTCTTTGAAGCCTTTTTCCGGAAGATGCCGTTTAACAATGGTTATGCCGTTTTTGCCGGCCTTGACCACATTATTCGCTACATCAACAAGTTGCACTTCACTAAGTCTGACATCACCTACCTGCGGTCAACCGGTAAGTTTGACGGTGACTTCCTTGACTACTTGGAAGACTGGCACTTTACCGGGACGGTACGCAGCATGGTCGAAGGCGAGCTGGTCTTTAACCACGAACCATTAGTGCAGGTGGAAGCATCAATGCTGGATGCCCAGCTAGTAGAGACGGCAATTCTAAACATCATCAACTACCAGGTCGTAGTTGCTACCAAGGCTTCACGGATTAAGCACATTGTCGGCAAGCAACCGGTGATGGAATTCGGTTCCCGCCGGGCACAGGAATTTGATGCGGCTCTCTGGGGAACCCGTGCGGCTTACATCGGCGGCTTTGACGCGACGAGCAACGTGCGGGCCGGCAAGCTGTTTGGCATTCCGATTTCGGGAACCCATGCCCATGCCCTGGTCCAGGCCTACATGAACGACTACGATGCCTTTAAGGCTTACGCGCAAACTCACCACGACTGCGTCTTCCTGGTTGACACCTTTGACACCCTCAAGAGTGGGGTGCCAAGCGCTATCAAGGTGGCTGACGAGTTTGACGACAAGATCAACTTCCAGGGTGTCCGGATTGACAGTGGTGACATGGCCTACCTATCCAAACGGGTTCGCAAGATGTTGGACGATGCCGGTTACCCTGATGCCAATATTTACGCTTCTAACGCCCTGGACGAAAAGACGATCATGAACCTGATGCTGCAGGGTGCCAAGATTGATGTCTGGGGTGTCGGTACCAAGCTGATCACCGCTTACGACCAGCCAACGCTGGACGCCGTCTACAAGATGGTGGCCTTCGAGGACGCTGATGGTAAGATGGTTGACACGATTAAGCTGTCGAACAACGCCGCCAAGATGTCAACGCCGGGCAAGCACCAGGTTTGGCGGATTACCGACAGCGTGGACGGCAAGAACGAAGGGGACTACGTGACCCTCTGGGGTGAAGACCCGCGGAAACTCGATTCCCTGTACATGTTCGACCCGAACCACACCTACCTCCATAAGACGGTCCGCGACTTTAAGGCTCGTCCGCTGTTGCAGGATATCTTTGTCGATGGCAAGCTGGTTTATGATGAACCAACCCTGGAGGAAATCCACCAGTCGCGGGGTGTCCACCTCGACCGCCTGTGGGACGAATACAAGCGTGATTTGAACCCCGAAGTTTACCCGGTTGACCTGTCGCAAAAGTGCTACGACAACAAGATGAAGATGATTGAACAGGTCCACAATTACGTTGACCAACTAAGCAAACGGGATGAAAAGTAGGCGGTTAGATTGAGAAAATTACAAGAATTAATCATTCAGCAATTACACGTCAAGCCGCAGATCGACCCGGCAGCAGAAGTTTCCCGACGCGTGCAGTTCATCCAGGATTACCTGCTGAGTACGGGGATGAAAACCCTGGTGCTGGGAATCTCTGGTGGTCAGGATTCATCGTTGGCTGGCAGGTTATCCCAGCTGGCGGTGGAAGGGCTGCGTCGCACCGTGAACAGTGGCTACCAATTTATCGCCGTGCGGCTTCCCTATGGTGAACAGGCGGACGAAGATGATGCGATGTTTGCTATTGACGACTTTATCAAGCCTGACCAGGTGGTCCGGGTCAACATCAAGGATGCGGCCGATGCCATGACTGACGCTGTGGCCGACAACGGCCTCGAGGTCTCCGACTTTAACAAGGGCAACATCAAGGCTCGGCAGCGGATGATTGCCCAGTACGCCATCGCCGGTGCCCGTGGTGGCGCGGTGGTCGGCACCGACCACGCGGCCGAAGCCGTCACCGGTTTCTACACTAAGTTTGGTGATGGCGGGGCCGATATTACCCCGCTGTCCGGTTTGGACAAGCGTCAGGGGCGGGCAATGCTGGAATACCTGGACGCGCCAGCACGCCTCTACGAGAAGACGCCAACGGCCGACCTGGAAGACGACCGGCCGGCGCTGCCGGACGAGGTGGCCCTCGGGGTCAAGTACCAGCAGATCGATGACTACCTGGAAGGCAAACCAGTTGACGACCAGGCGGCGGAAACCATCGAAAACTGGTTCATTAAGACCAGGCATAAGCGCCACCTACCGGTTAGCCCCCAGGATGACTGGTGGAAGCGGCAATTGAAGAATTAACGAAAATCAACTAATCAGGACTGCAGTGGGCAAAGGCCTACTGCAGTCCCCATTTTGTTCAACGAAGAAGCGAGGATTATTTTGGAAGAAAAAACAATTAACTTAGTCACCAAGCAGGTGGCCGGGGTCAAACCACGCCAAGTGAAGGCGTCACTAGAGCTACTGGATGAGGGTAATACCATCCCATTCATTGCCCGTTACCGGAAGGAAATGACCGGGGCCCTCGACGAAGTGCAACTCCAGGAAATCGCGACCAGCTACGAAAAAGTCAGTGAACTGGAAAAGCGCCAGCAGACCGTCATCAAGGCGATTGCCGACGAAGGCAAGCTGACCGACCGGCTGAAGAACGCCATCTTGGCCGCTGAAGACCTGACCACGGTTGAGGACCTTTACCTGCCTTACAAGAAGAAGCGTCAGACCAAGGCACAGAAAGCCAAGGCCCAGGGACTGACCCCGTTAGCCAACTGGATCTTGACCTTCCCGGCGGGTGAATTGGAAGCTAAGGCGGCGGAGTTTGTCACTGACGAAGTGCCGGATGCCCAGGCGGCGCTAGACGGTGCCCACGAAATCTTGGCGGAAGCCATCTCGGAAATGGCGACCGTCCGGGCCTGGCTGCGGGGCTTCACCCGTGACAAGGGGCAGCTGGTTACCACCCTGCGACGTGGTGGGGAAGAGGCCGACGAGCGGAGTGTTTATCAGCAGTACTACGACTTTAGCTCGCCGATCGCCGACTTAAGTTCCTACCAGGTTCTGGCGATCAACCGGGGTGAGAAGGAAAAAGTCCTGTCAGTAAAAATCGACGTGGACCAGGAACGGGTTGATGGCTACCTCCGCTTCCGTCTGGTTGGTAGCCACGACGACAGCCCAGCGGTGGACTTCATTACTGAAGCATACCGTGATGCATACAAGCGTTTCATGGGCCCAGCCATCTCCCGTGAAATTCGCAAGGAACTGACGGAAAAAGCCGACGAACAGGCCATTAAGGTCTTCGGTGAAAACCTCTACCACCTATTGATGCAGGCACCAATCAAGGGCAAGGTCGTCCTCGGCTTTGACCCGGCCTACCGGACCGGCTGTAAGCTGGCTGTGATTGATCCGCACGGTAAGCTGCTCCACGTCGCTGTGATCTATCCGCACAAGCCGGCGCCGGAAAAACAACGGGCCCAGGCGGAAGGACAGCTGATCGACCTGATCAACCAGTACCACGTCGAAATGATCGCCATTGGAAACGGAACCGCCAGCCGTGAGTCGGCGGCCTTCGTAGCGCAAACACTGAAGAAGATCGACCGGCCGGTTTATTACGTCATTGTCAACGAAGCCGGTGCCTCGGTTTACTCCGCGAGCGAAGAGGCCCGCGACGAGTTCCCTGACCTGCACGTCGAAAAGCGGAGCGCCATCAGCATTGGCCGCCGTCTGCAGGATCCGTTAGCCGAACTGGTCAAGATCAACCCGCAGGCGATTGGCGTTGGCCAGTACCAGCATGACCTGCCTGAAAAGGAATTGTCCGGTGAACTGGACGCGGTGGTTGAACGGGCGGTTAACCAGGTTGGTGTCAACCTCAACACTGCTTCGTACCAGCTGTTAACCCGGATTGCCGGGCTCAACGAAACGATCGCTCACAACATCGTCAACTACCGCAACGACCACGGGGCTTACCAGAGCCGGACCGAATTAAAGAACGTCTCCCGCTTGGGGCCGAAAGCCTACCAGCAGTCGGTCGGCTTTTTGCGGATCATCGGCGGCAAAAACCCGCTGGATAACACCGATATCCACCCGGAAAGCTATCCAGTGGCTAAGAAGGTGATGAAAGAGGCAGGGGTGGACCCGACGCAACTCGGGACGTCGGCGGCCAACCAGCAGTTGAAGAAACTCGACTGGCACCAGTTTGTCGGTCCGGATGCTGGGAAGGAAACCGTTGCCGATATTTACTCCTCCCTGCAAACGCCGGGGCGGGACTTGCGTGATACGATGCCGGCACCGCTACTCCGGCAGGACGTGTTGACGATCGACGACCTCAAGCCGGGGATGAAGTTGGAGGGCACCGTCCGCAACGTTGTCGACTTTGGGGCCTTTGTCGACATTGGCGTCAAGCACGACGGCCTGGTGCACGTTTCCAAGATGAGCAAGAGGTTCATTCGCGATCCCCGCAAGGTGGTGGCGGTCGGCGATATCGTCACCGTCTGGGTTGAATCCGTCGACCTCGACCGGCAACGAATCCAGCTGACGATGGTAGAACCAAAAGAGCAGGCGGTTAAGTCGTGACCAACGAAGAGCTACAGGCGCTGACCGAAAAACTGTCACTGGAGCGCTTTGGGCGGCCCTTTACCCACCAGGTGTTCTTTAACAGTCGCTTGCGGACTACTGGTGGTCGCTACCACTTGCGCGACCACCACATCGACATCAACCCCAAGATGGTAGCGGCCGGGTCACAGGTCCTTACGGGCGTCATCCTGCACGAATTATGTCACTACCACCTTCACTTGACGGGGCGTGACTACCACCACCGCAGCCGCGACTTCAAAGTCCTGCTAAAGCGGGTGGGCGGTTCGCGCTTTGCCCCGGCGGTGGGAAAGGTTAACGGTTGGGAATACCGGTGTCAGGGATGTGGGGTTAAAATCTTTCGCCAGCGGCGCTTTAACGTCCGCCGTTACCGCTGTGCACGCTGCGGCGGCCGCTTTCGCCTGCTTGGGCGGGTCAGTGTGACTCCGTCGCAGAACGATGGTGAAAAAAGCAACGACGATTAAAAATTAGCTTGATTGATACGAGAATGTTTGGTAAAATACTTCTCGTTGATGCGGCAGTGGCGGAATTGGCAGACGCGCAAGATTAAGGATCTTGTGGTCACTATTGACCATGGAGGTTCGAGTCCTCTTTGCCGCACTGAGTAAAGCAATGAACGATTTTCCGTTCATTGCTTTTTTTATTGTCTAAATGTTTTCTTGAATTGGCGGGGATGCTGGGCTTATGATGAAAGCGGATTCAGTTGTAGTCAACGAAAGGAAGAGACGGATGAAACCATTAATCGAATGGCTGGATGACCCCAAAGTCTTTCGGGTCAACCAGTTACCCGCCCACAGTGATCATCGCTGGTTTCGGACGGATGATGAGTTATCCGCTGATGACAGCAGTTTTCGCCATTCGTTGAACGGCCAGTGGCAGTTTAAGTATGCGGACAATCCGCAGGAGCGGCCGGTCGGCTTTCAGGAGCCAGCCAACGCCCGCGACGGTTTGACGACCATCCAAGTACCGGGTCACGTTGAACTGCAGGGCTTTGCCAAGAACCAGTACATCAACACTCTCTACCCGTGGGAGGGACACCTGTACCGGCGGCCGGCATACACTATCGGCGGTGACCCGCAGAAGGGTTCCTTTAGCCAGGGTCAGGATAATTCGGTGGCCTGCTATGTTCGCCGGTTTGACCTGGCTGCCGGCTTGAAAGACGCTAGCAAGGTCCGCGTCCGCTTTGAAGGAGTTGAGAAGGCGATCTACGTCTGGCTTAACGGTCACTTCGTTGGCTACGCGGAGGACAGTTTTACCCCCAGTGAGTTTGACCTGACGCCGTACCTCCAGGACAAAAATAACTTGCTGGCGGTCGAAGACTTCCGCTATAGTACCGCGGCGTGGTTGGAGGACCAGGACATGTTCCGCTTTATGGGGATCTTCCGCAACGTCGAACTGCTGGGTCAGCCGGCAATCCACTTGGAGGACCTGGATGTTAAATCCCGGCTGAACCCCGCAGAATCGACCGGCTCACTGGCCGTGAAGATGCAGTTCGCTGACCAAGCTCAGGGTACTGTTCAATTGACCCTGACCTCGCCGACAGGTGACCAGGTTGCCGCATGGCAGCTGCCAATCGCCGCTGGCCAGGCAGTCCTCGACCGGCAGGAGCTGGGCCAAGTGGCGGTGTGGGACCACCAGGATCCGCAGCTTTACCAGTTGAAGATTGAAGTCCAGGATGAGGACGGAACGAACCAGGAAGTAGTTAACCAGGACGTTGGTTTCCGTAAGATTGAAATCGACGCCCAGCACGTGGTCAAGCTCAATGGCCAGCGACTGGTCATCAACGGGGTTAACCGCCACGAGTGGGATGCCCACCGTGGCCGGAGCATCACCATTGCCGACATGAAGGCGGATATCCAGACAATGCTGGACAACAACATCAATGCCGACCGGACCTGCCACTACCCGGACCAGCTACCGTGGTACTTGCTTTGTGACCATGCTGGGATCTACCTGATGGCCGAAAACAACCTGGAAAGCCACGGGACCTGGCAGAAGATGGGGCAGGTCGAACCATCGTACAACGTGCCGGGTTCGTTGCCACAGTGGAAAGCAGCGGTGGTCGACCGGGCCCGCAGCAACTACCAGTGGCTGAAAAACCACCCGGCCATCCTCTTCTGGTCGCTGGGCAACGAGTCCTACGCCGGTGACAACATCGCGGCAATGGACCAGTACTACCACGACCATGATGACAGCCGGCTGACCCACTACGAAGGGGTGCCCCACAACCCGGCTTACAAGGACCGGATCTCCGACCTGGAGTCGCGGATGTACCTGCCGCCAGCAGACGTCGCCGACTACCGGGAGAATGATCCCAAGAATCCGTTTGTCGAATGCGAGTACATGCACGACATGGGTAACTCCTGCGGGGGCATGGGCGAGTACATTGATTTGATCGACAAGTATCCGCAGTACCTGGGCGGCTTCATCTGGGACTTTATCGACCAGGCGCTGTTTGTGGACCGGACACCAAAGCCGGCACTTCAGGAGGTGAAATACTATTATGGCAAACACTAATCAATTGCAGCTGGTCTTCGGGGATGCCACGCTGGTCATTCACGCGCCACACGTTGACTACCTCTTTTCCTACGAGCGCGGCGGCCTGGAATCGTTGCGGAGTAGCGGCAAGGAATGGCTCTACCGGGTGCCGACGCCAACCTTCTGGCGGGCAACGACCGACAACGACCGTGGTTGCGGCTTCCCGGTTAAGAGTGCCCAGTGGCTGGGTGCCGACATGTTTTCTTCTTGCCAGCACGTTAGCCTGAAAGTCGACGGGCGCCAGCTGCCGACGTTGAACTGGTCTTTACCTACCAGACAACTACCACCCCAACCACGACCGTTGATGTGGCCTACCACGTCCAAAATAACGGTGACTGCACCATCAGCGCCCACTACTATGGGCAAGCGGGATTGCCGGAACTGCCAGTTTTCGGCCTCCGGGTGGTGATGCCAACGGTGGCCGCCGGCTTTGACTACCAGGGATTATCAGGCGAAACCTACCCTGACCGGATGGCCGGAGCTCAGCCGGGGACCTACCACGTTGATGGGCTGCCGGTAACTCCCTACCTGGTTCCCCAGGAGTGCGGGATGCACATGTCAACCAACCAATTAACCATCCAGCGATGGACGACCCAGAACAACGCCGACCAAGCAACGCAACCGTTTGAATTGACTATTGCCCAGGACCAGCAGCCGTTTAACTTCAGCCTGTTGCCGTACACCGCCGAAGAGTTGGAGAATGCCACCCACCAGGAGGAACTACCAGCAGCCCGGCGAACAGTCCTAGTCGTTGCTGGTGCGGTCCGCGGCGTCGGCGGGATCGACAGCTGGGGTCACGATGTTCAACCGCCTTACCACGTTTTGGGGACGGAGGACCACCATGTATCCTTTACTATTAAGGCAAATTGATAAATAATTCTTCCAACTTGTTCACGTCCTTTCAGATGCGTTATTATTATTAACAGCATGAGATGAAGGGAGCAGACCAATCGTGGCGACATTAGTGATTGTGCGGCACGGCCAGAGTCGAGCCAATTTGGATAATATTTTTACCGGTTGGACGGACGTGCCACTGACCGCGCACGGCCTTGCACAGGGAGTTGAGGTTGGTCACCTGCTGGCCAAGCAGGGCACCAACTTTGCCGACGTTCATACTTCGTTAATGAAGCGGGCCATTATTACCGCCGACGTGATCCTGGAGCAAATTCACCAGGACTACCTGCCGATTCATAAGACCTGGCGACTCAACGAACGCCACTATGGGGCACTGAGTGGCCTGAATAAGGAAGCGGTTCGGCAAAAGTACGGCACTACGCAGTGGAAAAAGTGGCGGCGGGGTTTTGTTGACGTGCCACCACGGTTGACGGTGCGCCAGCACGACCGCCGTTATGACCGGCTGGGCGTGAAGGTGCCGCTAAGTGAGAGCTTGCAAATGACCCAGCGAAGGTTACTGCCGTACTGGCAAGATCAAATTGCGCCACGACTGTTAGACGGTAAGAATCAATTGGTTGTCGCTCACGGGAGTTCATTGCGGGCATTGATCAAGTACCTGGATCAAATTCCAGATGACCAGATTGACTCCGTGGAAGTGCCAAACGGTGAACCGATCGTCTACCGCTTCGACCAGCATCTCCATGTCGTTGACAAACAAGTCCTACTGAAGGAGGAACACTAATGGCAATTCACGAACTGCAAAACAATCCACAACTGAAGGGACAGATTCAGTTGCTCGACAACATTACCTACGCGGCGGCCGATGGTGAACCACAAAAGATGGCGATCCTGCTGCCATGGGCAACGACGACGGCGATTAAGACCGCAAAGCGGCCACTGATCGTCTTTGTGCAGGGGAGTTCCTGGCGCTTGCCACGACTCGGCCGACAAATTCCGCAGCTCGTTGACTTTGCGCGGGCCGGCTACATTGTGGCGACTGTCCAGCACCGCAATGCCTTGGATGGTCACCATTTTCCCGCCTTCCTGATGGACGTGAAAACGGCCATCCGTTACCTCCGGGCCAACGCTGACAAGTACGATATTGATCCCCAACGAGTAGCCCTCTGGGGGACTTCATCGGGTGCCAACGCCTCACTGTTGGCCGGGCTGACACCGGATGATCCGCGCTACCGGACTGATGACTACGTGAACGAAAGTGACCGGGTCAACGCGGTGGTGAGCTGCTTTGGGCCAACCGACGTGGCCGACACCTTTGACTTTACCGGCAAGAAGCCAGGATCTGATATCCTGCAGTACTGTCTCTTCGGTTTGGACAAGCAGCAGTGGCAGCAGAAAAAGGCGGCGATGAGCCCGGTTAAGCAGGTTCAACCGGGGAAAGAGTACCCACCATTCCTTCTCTTGCATGGAGATGCGGACAAGACGGTGCCGTATCACGAAATGGAAGAAATGTACCACGCCTTAGAGGATAACGGCGCCAGTGTGGAAGCTTACCGGGTTCACGGGGCAAACCACGAAGCCGATTTTTGGAGCCCAGCAGTTTATGATGTCATTCGGGAATTTTTGAATGGCATTGAGAAGCCAAATGTGAAATAATAGTTTCGTTGTTTTTAAACGAGAAAAAAGAAAAGCTGCAGTGAAGAATTTTGCTGCTGCTTTTCTTTGGCTAAAATGGGAAGGATTGAAGTTTTATCTTGATTACGATGGCAGGGATGATCGGCGCGGGCAAGTCAAGCATGACGGGGATCTTAGCGCGTCAGTTAGGAACGAAGGCTTATTATGAACCAGTCAATGACAACCCGGTACTGCCCCTTTTCTACAAGGGTAATGAAATTGCCGCCGCTAAGCGCAAGGCTGGCGACAAGGAAGCAACCAATCCCTACGCTTACTTATTGCAGACCTTTTTCTTGAACCGGCGCTTCAAGATGATCAAACAGGCAATGCAGGATGACAACAACGTCCTGGACCGTTCCATCTATGAAGACGAAATCTTCATGAAGATGAACGCCGACCTGGGGAACGCCACCGAGGTGGAATGGGAGATCTATGAATCACTGCTGAAGAACATGATGGAAGAGCTCCCGTACGCCGCTCACAAGAAGGCCCCGGACCTGATGGTGATGATCGACGTTGACTACCCAACGGTGATCAAGCGGATCCAGAAGCGTGGTCGGGAATACGAGCAGGTTGAAACCGATCCGTCGCTGGTCGACTACTACAAACGCCTGCTGAAGTACTACGCCAAGTGGAAGCACGAATACGATGCTTCACCACTGCTGGTGATCAACGGGGCCAAGTATGACTTTATGAGCAACCTGGAAGACCGCCAGGCGGTGCTCGACCAAATTTACCGCGAGTTGCTGCGGATCAACTCACTGGATGACGAACGGTTTAGCATCCTGGAAAAGGCGTTGGATAGCCTGCGTCTCGACGACAAGCCGGCATTACCGGCGGATGATGCCAAAATTAAATAAGCTTGATATTTGAAAAGGGAGACAGCGAGGCTGCCTCCCTTTTGTGTGCAATAAAATGTATCAACATCGCGCTAGTTGTGGGTCTGGAACGCATGCTCTGTTGTTAATGTACAGTTATATAATAAAACTTGCTCGGTTGTTTGCGGTCTGGAACGTGGTGGCCACCATTTGAAGCTAATTGCTGCGCAATCATCTTCAAACTGGGGCTTTACCTAAGCGTTAAAACGCTAAGGTAAATGTCACCACTGAGACCGCCAACCTGCGCAAGTTTTAATATTTATTGAAATTTCAAATGATCATATTCCATTCAACAAGCTCAGAAGTAGTTGACAGTCTGTTAATTCGTCAATACTAATGACACAAAAAGCCAGCATGGGGCTCAGCCGTGAAATTGACGTTAGCAATTGATTGCTTACGTCAAGACCTGGCTTTGAAATAATCTTTGATTGGTTCAAAGCAGTGTCCACCAAATAGGCTAGCTTCGCGTCGCGGCGTTCCAGCCCCTAAATGCTGGCTTTTGTATTGTCATTAACAGTGAAGATTTATGCCAAAGTGCCCATCGGGTCCCATGGTTTGAGGACGATCGGCTTCTGTGCGGCCTGTTTTTGCAGTTTGTCGCTCAGGTACTTACGATTGATGACTACTTGGTAAACGTACTTATCCATCCAGGCGTCGCTCATGACGAAGTAACCCTTGGTTCCCACCTTCGGGCCCCATGAGTTTTCAACCTTCCACTTGGTCGGCTGACCGTCAACCAGGTCGACACCGGTTAGGACCATGGCGTGGTCCATCATGGATTCGCCGTAATCGAGAGCGTCAGCCTTGGACATGGACAGGTCGGTATCAAAGAGCTTTTCGTAATCGTAAGTGTTCAAAGCCATGATCCCGTTCTTGGTTTCGGAGTACTTAACCACGTCCGAACCGAACCAGACGCTTTCACCGGCCTGCAGCTGCTTGATGGCCAGCTTCTTCACGTCGTCCATGGCCAGGTTAAGGTGCTTAACCTGCCGACCACCAACAACGTTACCCAGCATATCGATGGTGTAGGTCTTACCGTATTCCTTGTCATCAGTTGGTGCCTGAATGATGGAAATGTAGTCGTCAAGGTTCCAGCCGATGTACTTTTTGAAGAATTCCTGTGGTGTCAGATCAGCATCACGGTGGAATTCCTTATCTTTCTTGGTCCGGTATTCCCAGTTAAACTTGGTGACCGGCTCACCAAAGGCATAGCAGAGCATCCGGTAAACGTTGTTCAACATCTTCTGCCGGGTAGCATTCAGTTCATCGTCACTCGCGTGGTCGTTAACCATCTTGCGCAGGATAACGGCATCGTGGCGTAGCTGGTTGTTGAGGACACTGTTAATCCCATCCGACGAGTTGGAGTTAAATGATTCCGGCATTGCGGACTGCGGAACAACCCCGTACTTGGCAACAAGTGCGCAGAGCATGTCCCACTGACCACCGTCTTGTTGCGGAGTTGCCATCAACCAGGCCACCTTGCGGTCGTCGTGGTCAAGGTCAGCGGTCTTGATGACGTTTTCGTAGAACCAGTTGGCCTTTTCGAACTTGTCCCAGAAGAACATGTATGACTGGGATAATTCAAAGTCGTCAGGTAGGTTGAACTTTTCGTGCATTTGGTGACGCATGGTGTTCAGTGCGGCAAACATCCAGCAGCGGCCGGAACGCTTTTGGTCGGCAACGTTCCCGGTATCCAAATCGATGGAGAAGTGCGGGTCGTTGTCGGCTAAGGAATGCCAGTTAAAGCTAGCAGCCCGGACACCGTTCTTGGTAACGGCGCTTTCCAGGACGCTGCTCTCGCGGCGCGATTGGTAATCAGCACTAAACTTTTTTACATTAGCGGGTGTAATTTCAAAAGACAAAATAATCACTCCTCAGTTTGTTATAACAACATTATAGGCTACTGGTACTAGTAAGGCCAATCGGCGAGGCGGTCAGCTTCGGTGATCTCACGGATGTCCTTGGCAGGGACACCAACGGCGACGCAATTAGCCGGGATATCACGTGAAACCACTGCACCGGCACCGATTACTGCATTGTCACCGATGGTCACTCCTGGTAGGACGGTCACGTTAGCACCAAACCAGACGTTATCTCCGATGGTGACTGGGGATGCATATTCAGCGATTTGAACGTTACCATTGTTATCCACGTGGGGGTTCCGCTGGTCGGCTAGGAGGGGATGCGTGGCTGTGACAATGGTCACGTTGGGACCAAACATGCAGTGATCGCCAATGATGACGGGGCAAGAATCCAGGACCGTTAAGTTAAAGTTGGCAAAGGTATCGTTACCAATAGTGGTGAAGCGGCCGTAATCAAAGTGAATGGGACCGGCAAAGTAGACGTGTTGACCATGGTTCGGAAGCAACTGGTCGATAATGGCAAGCCGTTCATCTTCATCATCGGTTTGGTTGTACTGACGGTCGAGCTGGTGGGCCATTTTTTGCAAAGCGACTAGTTCCTTACTGCGGGGATTATAAGGCTTTCCCGCCAGCATCTTTTTTGTGTTTTCGTCCAAAGCAAATAACCTCTTTTCTGTGAAAAAACCGGAGCCCAGCAGGCTCCGGCAAATGTTGTTCAAATTATAATTAACGGGCGTGCTTAACCACTGGCCCGTTTTCAGTGCCGACGATGACGTCGTTGACCCGGTTCAAGAACAAACCGACCTCGACCACACCCACAATGTGGATCAGCTTTTCGTATAACTTAGCGGGATCATCGATTTGCCCGAGGTGCAGGTCGATGATGTAGTTTTGCTGGTCAGTGAGGTACTTTTCTTCGCCGTCCATCCGCCAACTTGGTTTGAAGCCCATCTTTTCCATCTTGGCAAAGACGTGCGAACTACCAAAGGGGATCACTTCTACTGGCAATGGGAAAGCGCCCAGCTTGTGGACCATCTTGGATTGGTCAACGATCCACATGCACTTGTCAGAAGCGTCTGCCACGATCTTTTCCCAGAGGAGGGCGCCACCGCCACCCTTGATTCCCTGGAAATCATCGCTGACTTCATCAGCACCGTCGATGACCAGGTCAATGTGGTCAACGTCATCCAGGTCCTTAATAGTAATCCCCAGTGATTCGGCCTGCTTGGTAGTCCGGGTTGAAGTAGTAACACCCACGATGTTGAGGTGTTCTTCGTTAACCCGCTTGCCGAGGGCATCGACCATGTAACGAACTGTACTGCCAGTCCCCAGACCAACGATCATCCCGTCCTTGACGTACTTGACGGCTTCTTGGCCGACGAGGGCCTTCAGCTTGTTTTGTTCTGTTTGATCCATAATCTCTCTCCTTACTATTACCGCCACCGGTCGCTTTCAGGCAAGACCTCCTGGTAGGCCAGATGACGGTCAAATTCCTGCTTAGCGAATGGACACATGAGTTTGACAACTAAGTGGTGTTGCTTGGCGTAAGCGACGAATTGCGCCACTAACAGGCTGCCGATGCCCTGACCCTGGTACGCGGGCGCCACGAAGGTTCGCTCCAAGACCACTTTTTGGTCTGAAAGTGCCGGAAACGATAATTCGCCCACCCAGGTACCGTTGTCAGTCACGGTCAGCCGGTGATGATCAACAACAAAATTCACAAACCCACCATCCTTGATAAATCGCTTTACATGTTGATTTTCCAATAACAATAGTTAAAAGTCAATGGACAAAAAGGTGTCATTATGCTGGATTTCACGTATAATTGTAATAGTATGTTTTTCCGAGTAAAAATGAGGTGAAAAAAATGTTACGGGGTTTTGAAATTGTGTCTGCCAAGCGCGACCAGGGGCTCAAGTTGCCGCAGCGGCAAACCAAGAGTGCTGCCGGCTATGACCTGGCGGCCAGTGAAGACTTTGTCCTGCCCTCAATCTGGCGCGGCAACTTTTTGAAGACGTTGTGGGTGCTCCACCACCAACCGGACCAGGTCACAGAAGAAGACCTGCTCAATGGTGACAAGCTGATCAAGCCATTCTTGGTCCCAACGGGGATTAAGTGCTACATGCAGCCTAACGAGTTCGTTCTACTGGCTAACCGTTCCAGCGCGCCCCTGAAGCGGCGACTAATCCTGCCTAATGGTGTCGGCATTGTTGACGCGGACTACTACAATAACCCGTCAAACGAGGGGGAATTGTTTGTCCAGCTGATTAACTACGGGCTGCGCGATTATACGATTAAAAAGGGTGAACGGATTGGCCAGGCCATTTTCTTGCCATACCTGACCGCCGACAATGAAGAAACACCACAAGCCGACCGAACTGGTGGCTTTGGCTCAACGAAAAAATAGGAGGATCTGATGGCCAAAGTTCGTACACAATATGTTTGCCAGAATTGCGGCTACAACTCACCACGCTATCTGGGACGCTGCCCTAATTGTGGTCAGTGGAATACCCTGGTCGAAGAGGTGGTTCAAACTGCCTCAGCCAAACAGGCGACTGCCCATGCGGCCACTCTAACTGGCATTGTGGCTAAACCGCAGCGCCTTAACGAGATTGACGCCAAGAAGACTCCGCGGGTGAAAACCAAGCTGAACGAGTTAAACCGTGTCTTAGGCGGCGGCATCGTTCCTGGTTCACTGGTTTTAATCGGTGGGGATCCCGGCATTGGGAAGTCCACCCTGCTCCTCCAGGTGTCCGGGCAACTGAGTGCCGAGGGGCACAGCGTGCTGTACGTTTCGGGAGAAGAAAGTGCTAGCCAGGTGAAGATGCGGGCCGAACGCCTCCACGTTTCTGGCGACGGTTTTTACATCTACCCGGAAACCAATATGGATTCCATCCGGGCCACCATTGACTCGATGAAGCCCCAGTACGTGGTGATCGACTCGGTGCAGACGATGCAGTCCACTAACGTCAGCTCGGCCATCGGTTCCGTTTCGCAGATTCGGGAAGTGACGGCCCAGCTGATGCAGATTGCCAAGGGCCTCAATATTACTGTCTTCGTGGTCGGTCACGTGACGAAGGGCGGGGCCATTGCCGGGCCGAAGATTCTAGAACACATGGTAGATACGGTGCTCTACTTTGAAGGGGACCTCCACCATACCTACCGGATCCTGCGGGCAGTCAAAAACCGTTTTGGTTCGACCAACGAACTGGGTATTTTCGAGATGCGCCAGGACGGACTGCATGAGGTTCAAAATCCATCGGAAATTTTCCTGGAGGAGCGGTTGCAGGACGCGACCGGTTCGGCAGTGGTAGTTTCTTTGGAAGGAACCCGGCCGATCCTGGTTGAGATCCAGGCGCTGGTTACCCCAACTGTCTTTGGCAATGCCCAGCGGACAGCCACTGGCTTGAGTCGTAACCGGGTATCGTTGATCATGGCGGTCCTGGAAAAGCGAGCCAACCTGATGCTGCAGAACCAGGATGCCTACCTGAAGGCCGCCGGCGGGGTCAAGTTGGATGAGCCGGCAATTGACTTGGCGCTGGCGGTCGCCATTGCGTCCAGCTACCGTGACCGGGGAACCCGGCCAACCGACGCCTTCGTTGGTGAAGTAGGGTTGACTGGTGAAATCCGGCGAGTGAACCGGATTGAGCAGCGGGTAGCCGAGGCTGCCAAGCTGGGCTTCCGGCGGATTTTTATCCCGAAAAACAATTTAAAGGGCTGGCAACCAGCCAGCCCGATCGAAGTCGTCGGCGTGTCAACAATTGGCGAAGCTTTGCAATTGGCATTGCCGAATGATTAACAGTCATTATTTCATTGAAGGGAGGTGAAATGAATGAGGAAAAGACTAATTCGACTGCTCTTTGTGCTAGTGGGGGCAGCGATAGGCTTTTATTACCTGCCACTGTTTTGGCTAGCTATTCATTTGAGAATGCCGCGGGTACTGCTGGTATTTGTCGACATTATTATTGGTGCACTTATTTTTTGGTTATTATCGCTGGCTTTGACGGACTGGATTATCAGGATGATTAAGCGAGTCGAAAAACAGCTAGCAACAAAAAGTCCGGTTTACATCATTATTGGATCAGTGGCGATGATCATCGGGTTGGTGTTGGCCATTTTGATTTCGATTCCACTATGGCGGACCAATATTCCGGTGGTCGACAATATCTTGCCGATCCTCTTGATGATTGCTTTTTCATACTTTGGTTTTCAGCTGGGAACGACCCGGCTGGACGACTGGCGGACATTCTTTGGTCGCGCCGAAGTGGAAAATCCGTCAACCGGTAAGGTGATGTCCAAACAGGATGAGAATTATCACCACTACAAGATTTTGGACACCAACATCCTGATCGATGGCCGGATCTATGACCTGGTCAAGACTGGTTTTCTGGAAGGAACGCTCTTGGTTCCTAACTTCGTCCTGTACGAACTGCAATACATTGCTGATGCCGGTGAAAGTATCAAGCGGGTTCGTGGCCGGCGGGGGTTGGATATTTTAAACAAGCTACGGACCGAAAAGATTGTCCCAATTGAAATGTCGGATGAAGATTTCCCAGATATTAAGGAAGTCGACAGTAAGCTGATTGCCCTAGCCAAGAAGGTTGACGGGGTGATCGTTACCAACGACTATAACTTGAACAAGGTGATCCAATTCCAAAACGTTCAGGTCTTAAACATCAACAGCCTCGCCAAGTCCTTGCGCCCACGGGTAATTCCGGGCGAACGGATGGAAGTGAAGGTGGTCAAGAAAGGGACCGAACGTCAGCAAGGGGTTGCCTACCTTGATGATGGGACGATGGTGGTTATCGAAGACGGTCGCTTCTACATGAACCAGGAAGTGATGGTTGAAGTCACCAGCGCACTGCAGACTGACGCAGGGCGGATGATTTTTGCCCGGCCACTGCACTCGACGAAGGGGTTGGGCGACCAGCATGACGAGAAGCTGTCATCACACCGACAGCAAAATAAGAAGTCGACCAAGAATAATCAGCAGAAAAAATAACATTTTTGCGATAACGGTTGCACCAGGAAAATAATACAATATACTGGTTTAGGAAAAGCCACCAGTGTACAATGAAATGGCTTAAGGAAACTCGATAAACGAAAGAGGCTGAATAGATTGTCAAATAACGATATTCGTGTTCGTTATGCTCCAAGTCCGACGGGGCACCTGCACATTGGTAACGCCCGGACGGCATTGTTTAACTACCTGTTTGCTCGCCACTACAAGGGCAAGTTTATTATCCGGATTGAAGACACCGACACTAAGCGGAATGTCGCCGATGGTGAACGTTCTCAACTGGACAACCTGAAGTGGATGGGCCTGGACTGGGATGAAGGTCCAGACGTTGGTGGTGACTACGGTCCGTACCGTCAATCCGAACGGAAGGATATCTACCAAAAGTACATTGATGAACTGCTGGACAAGGGTCTGGCCTTCAAGTCATACGTGACTGAGGAACAGCTGCAGGCAACGCGTGAAGCACAGCGTGCAGCTCACCAGGCACCACACTACGTTTACGAATACGCCGGCATGACTGCCGAAGAAATCAAGCAGTCCCAGGCCGAAGCAGAAGCCAAGGGCCTCAAGCCCGTGGTTCGTTTCCGTGTTCCGGAAGGGAAGACCTACGAATGGGATGACATCGTTAAGGGTCACCTGTCATTCGAATCAAAGACCGTCGGTGGCGACTTCGTCATTCAAAAGCGTGACGGGATGCCAACCTACAACTTTGCCGTGGTGATTGACGACCACCTGATGAAGATTAGCCATGTTTTCCGTGGTGACGACCACGTTTCCAACACGCCAAAGCAGCTGATGATCTACGAAGCTCTCGGCTGGAAGGCACCAAAGTTTGGTCACATGTCACTGATCATCAACAGTGAAACCGGGAAGAAGTTGAGTAAGCGGGACGAATCAATCCTGCAATTCATCGAGCAGTACCGTGACCTCGGTTACCTGCCAGAAGCAATGGTGAACTTCATCGTGTTGCTGGGCTGGTCACCGGTGGGTGAAGATGAAATCTTCTCACTGAAGCAATTTATCAAGATGTACGATGAAAAGCGCTTGAGCAAGTCACCGGCTGCCTTTGACCGCAAGAAGTTAATCTGGATCAACAACCAGTACATGAAGGCTGTTTCTGCTGACCGGGTCTTTGACGTTGCAATGCCACAACTGATCGAAGCTGGCTTGATCGAAAAGCACGCACCTGCTCAAAAGATGGAATGGATGCGACGCTGCGTCGAACTCTTCAAGCGGGAAATTAGTTACGCTCACGAAATTATCGACTACGTCAAGCCATTCGTGAACGGACCTGCGGAAATTAGCGATGACGCTAAGAAGGAAATGCAAGATGACGATGCTTTGACAGTCCTGCAAGAATTCCGCAAGCGGATCGCGGCACTGGACTACATGGATGCCACGAACGTCCTGGCAATCATCAAGGGGATTCAAAAGGACACGGGAATCCGCGGCCGGAAGCTGTGGATGCCAATCCGGATCGCGGTGACCCACGAGATGGAAGGTCCAGAATTGCCTGAGAGTATCGAACTGTTTGGCCAAGAAACAACTCTGAAGCACCTTGACCAGATGATCGATGAATTGAAGTAATAACAATAGAGCCCGCTGAACAATTGCTCGGCGGGCTTTTTGGTGCATGAAAAAAAGCGGCCGCTTTGGGGAGGTGGCCGCTTTTCATTACGGTAATCTTGGGGGAGATTTCGTAATACTATTTTTCGGTTACTATTGGGAGGAGTAATGAAAAATAATCGGTTTGAAGTTGTAGTAGGTTCTTCCTTACTACGCTTATTATGGTATCACTAGAATTTGAAGAAAATGTGACAAAAACTAGTGATAAGTTTGTGCTCTAAAACCTTAAATAAACTATAAGGTTAGGCATTGGCGGCATTTTCGTTTCACAATGAGTCAGCTGTTTGGATGTGTCCTGGTTAACATCATTTTTGTGGTTTAGCAGTCTATGTAATGTCAGAAAAGTATTAAATAAGCTAAATAATTTTTTAGTTTGGGTTAGGACTTCGTGATGTTTCCCAGCCCTGACCGGTCTGGAACGTGGTGGACACCGTTTTGTACCACATGCCAGCATCAGCTTGCATTTTTGCGGGGCTGGAACGCCGTGGACACAACTTTGAGCCAAGCTGTGCTTGTGTCTCAAAGCTTGGTCTTGTCGCGACGCGAAGCTAGCCTATTTGGTAAGCGATAAATCGCTAACGACAATTTCACGGCTGAGCCCCACAATGCTTCGCTGATGACTTGCTAGCAAATTTTCCCACTGAGACCCGGGAAGACTGATTCATCATCACGGATTAAGTTAATCAAGGCAAGGTATGACCATCTTTATCTTTCACATTTAATTGATGATCGAACATCGCGCTTCGTTGGCGATTTGCAATTAATTGTTAATTTGAAGATGTTTGTTTCACTACTAGGGCCGGGTGATTGCACACCATCAGTATTTCGTTTAATAAATGAAAAGTCAATACCTTACTAACAACTGTTAATTCACGGACGAAGGTCTAGCACGTCGCTGATTGACTTACTAATGCTTTTAGAACATACAAAGTTGGTGCATTTCACTAGTTAGAGCATTTTTTATTGTATAAAAATGAGTTCATTACTTTCACCATAAAAAGGTTGTGACAAATCGAGATACTATCACATTCTTTCAAAAATAGCGCAGGTTGGCGGTCTCAGTGGCAAAGCCCAATAGGCTAACTTCGCGTCGTTTGGGTTAGCGGTTTACCGCTTAGCCAAAGCCCCAGCATGCCAAGACAAGAGCAATTGCCTATTTATTATTACCTAAGGATTTTGACGATTTTTTAATAGTTTGTGAAATAAATCAAGCGAGTTGTTCTGGGCGGTGGACAAGTCTTTAAAAACTGCGTATAGTAGTTAGCGATTTTTTAAAATAAGGAGAGGGCAGACAATTATGACTACCGATTCTACGGATTCACAAATTCAGCAGCGGATTGCAAAGTATGGTCACCACCATATGCAGATCCCCTGGCATGATATCATGACCAGTGATAACTACACACCGGCCGCCAAGGCCACGTTAGTAGACCGTTCACTGATCGTGGGCCGGATTGGCCTCATGCTGCTCAGTTGTGGGACCGGGGCATGGCGGGTTCGCGACTCAATGAATATTGCGGCGCGGCAGATGAAGATGACCTGTTCAGCAGAAATTGGGCTGACCAGTATTGAGTATACCTGTATGGATGAACACCAATCGTATTCCCAGTCGCTATCGCTGGCGAGCACCGGTGTGAACACCAGTAAGCTGACTAAACTGGAAGGCTTTATGAAGATGTTTGAGCAGCGTGGTGGGGAGATGACGATTGGCCAAATCCACAATACGTTGAGTAAGATTGCGAAGGCCAAGGAACTTTACTCGCCAATTAAGGTCGGCCTTGCTGCCGGTTTGGCCTGTGCCGCCTTCATCTTTTTGCTGGGTGGCGGCCCGGTGGAAATGATTTGCTGCTTCTTTGGTGCGTCAGTGGGTAATTTTGTCAGAAGAAAACTAATCGATCACCACATCACCCTGATTGCCTGCATTGCGATGGCGATCCTGGCGGCTTGTCTCACTTACTTTTTTGTGTTGAATGCCGGCGAAGTCCTCTTCCACGTTGGTGCCCGGCATGAAGCGGGGTATATTGGCGCGATGCTGTTTATTATTCCGGGGTTTCCGTTTATTACCAGCGGCCTCGACATGTCGAAATTGGACATGGCGTCGGGACTGCAGCGGCTGACTTACGCACTAATGATTATCATTGTGGCCACCATGTCCGGGTGGCTGGTTGCCATGTGTCTTCACCTGCGGCCGCAAAACTTTTTACCGTTAGGATTGGCACCGCTCACGATGGCCCTGTTACGGATGGTAATGAGCTTTTGTGGCGTCTTTGGCTTTTCCATTATGTTTAACAGCACAGTGCGATTGGCTGCCTTAGCCGGATGCATCGGTGCCGTGGGGAATACCCTTCGTCTGGAACTGGTCGACCTGGTACATATGCCTGGTGGGGCGGCGGCCTTCCTTGGTGCATTAACTGCCGGGTTGCTGGCATCTGTTGCCCGGCGACAAGTCGGCTATCCCCGGATTTCGATCACGGTGCCGTCAATTGTCATTATGGTGCCCGGTCTTTACATGTACCGGGCCATGTACAACATGGGCATTACATCGGTCAGCGTGGGGGCCTTTTGGCTGGTTCAAGCGGCCTTAATTGTGATTGCGTTACCGATGGGCCTGACCACTGCCCGGATTCTGACCGATCCGAAGTGGCGGCATAACGGCTAACTTTGAAAGAAAGAGGAATGATTTGTGGAACAACAAACGGGGACTAAACAGCCCCATTTAAGATTGGTGACGGTGGCGTTATTGATGTCCAACATCATGGCGGGCCTCGATGGGACCATCGTTAACACGGCCATGCCGGCGATTACTAGCGACCTCCACGCCTTATCGTACATTGGGTGGATCGTGGCGATCTTCTTGCTAGGAATGTCGGTGTCAACGCCACTGTGGAGCAAGTTTGGTGAACACGTGGGCAATAAGGTGGCCTTCATGACTGCTACGTTGCTGTTCATTGGTGGATCCGTCTTCCAGGGGGCAGCACACAATATTCAATTTTTCATTATTTCTCGGGCAATCATGGGAATTGGTGCCGGTGGGATGAACACTATTCCGATGATCGCTTACGGCTTCTTATATGATGACCTTCATCAGCGCGCCCAGGTAGTGGGTTTGTCGAGTGCCTTCTTCAACACGGCCTCCATTATTGGGCCGCTGCTCGGCGGGTGGATTGTCGACACCTGGAACTGGCGGTGGATTTTCTACATTAACGTGCCGATTGCGATCGTCTCACTGACGATTGTTGGCCTCTACTTCAAACCGACCCACCATGGCGCCGCGGGCAAGGATATCGATTACCGCGGGGCCACCCTGATGGTTTTGGGACTGACAGCCATCCTCGCAGGGATTGAGATGATCGGCACGGCGGCTGGCTGGTTGGTTGCTGGCTTCCTGGTTGTCGGCTTGGTCCTGATGGTGTTGATGGCGGCAACCGAGCGCCACGTCGAAGACCCGATTATTCCCGGCCGGCTGTTCACTAACAAGCAACTGGTCGTTGATTTTACCCTTTTTGTAGTTATGTGGGGCGCCTTTATTGCCTTTGTGACTTACATTCCAATGTGGGCGCAGGGCTTGTTGGGGATGAGCGCACTAATTGGTGGTGTGACCCAGATCCCGGGGGCCTTAACCAACTTTGCTGGTGCCGAAGTGGCCGCCACGGCTCAGGAACGGCACCCAAAGTATTGGCTGGTCACCTTAGGAATTGTGACCTTGCTGATTGCCTTTGGGATTGTCTTAATTTTTGGCCAGCAGACACCGTTCTGGCTGCTGTTGGTGGCGGGGGCCTTTGAGGGCTTCGGCGTTGGCTTTAACTTCAACATCCTCCAGGTGAGTGTCCAAACTGACGTGGTGATTGACGACCTGCCAGTTGCTACTTCAGTGGCTTACCTGTTGCGGATATTAAGCCAGACGATGATGTCGGCACTTTACGGTGTCGTCCTGAACGTGACCCTGGCCAGTCAGCTGAAAGCTCATTCGGGGATTACCATGAAGATGATGAACCAGTTGACCAACGCGGTGACGGCCAAAGAGCTACCGGCGCAATTGGTACCGACGATGCGACACATCCTTTTCCATGGTTATCGCAATACTTTGGTGGTCGCGTTTATCCTGGGAGCAATTTGCTTGACCATTTCCGTGGCAGTGGCGCTAAAAAAGGGCAAAACGAGCGTTGACAACAACTAAATCACTCTAGCGGGGATGGCGACACGTCATGCCTGCTTTTTGTTTGGGCAAAATAATTAACGATGAACCCCCGTTTCGTGTTACGATTTATTCATATCCAAGAAAAAGGAGCGCGCAGGATGGTTAGAATTGGCAAGAAGCACCGGTCACTCTTTGCCGGGTTAGCAGCCAACATTGGCGATAATTTGAAGGATTTTCGCCGGTGCGGCGACCATGTGTCGTCGCGGGCTGCGGTTGCTTCAGTGGGGATTCAATTGTCTGGCTTCAAGCGGGCACTGAGTGATCCGGATGCACTGGATGAGCTGATCGCCCAAAGCCGTGAAGAAAATAGTCGACCATACGACTTTCCGCGGGGGGTTAACTTTGACGTCGCCGTGAAGAAGGAAAAATTAGCCGGCAACGAAGTCGTGACCTTGAATGACAATGGCGACGAGAACCAGCCGCGAATTTTGTACTTAATCGGTGGGGCTTACCTGGTGCGTGCCGATAAGCAACATTGGCAATTTTTGAACCGCTTAGCCCAGTTGACGCATTGCCGGGTAATAGTGCCACTGTACCCGTTGTTGCCGCAACACGATTTTACTGCTGCCTATCGGTTCTTGATGCAGCTGTATACCGACGCCTATAACCAGGTTGCCGTCAGCAACATTACCATGATGGGTGATTCCGCTGGCGCGGGCTTAGCCACTGGCTTTTGTGAGTATCTCGGCCAGCGGGGATTGCCGCAGCCAGGAAAGTTGATCCTAATCTCGCCATGGCTGGATGCCACGATGAGCAACAAGTTAATTGCCCAGTATGTCGAAAAAGACGTGACATTAGACCCGACAGGTTTGCGGCAAGTGGGGCAAATGTGGGCTGGCCACGAAGATCCCCGCGATTACCGGATCAGTCCGTTGTATGGTGACGTGCAACCGCTGCGGCGGGTGATGGTCTTTGCCGGGACGCATGAGGTTATGTACCCCGATATCAACGACTTTGTGCGGAAACTGCGAAAACACAATGTTGCCGTGGACTACCACATTGGGCGGGGATTATTCCATATTTACCCGCTTTACGACATTCCAGAGGCCGCAAAAGCCTTACGGATGATGGGAACAATGATTCATCAAGATGAACTTTCAGGAGAAGAGGAGGACTAGCAATGACAAAGGTTGCAATTATGTGTGCTGACGGTTGTGAAGAAGTTGAAGCGTTAACGCCAGTTGACGTTTTTCGGCGTTTAGGAGTGCAGGCTGACATGGTGGGTCTGAAGGATACGACAGTAAAGGGGGCCCACGACATCATGCTGACTGCCGACAAGGTGCTGGATGATTCACTGTTGGACTATGATGCCGTCATTTTCCCTGGTGGCTATGGTGGCGCACAAAATTTACGGAACAGCGAACAGTTGGACTCATTAATGGTTCAGCGTCAGGCAGCCGGGAAGTGGAACTGTGCAATGTGCGCGGCACCGACAGCATTTGCCCACTATGGCCTGCTTGATAATGCCGATTACACGATCTACCCAGGAATGGAGGAAGATGTGGCAAAGGAAGCCACGGGGAGCCGCTTCCACGAAGACATTACCGTAGTTGATACCAAGAAACACCTTGTCACCAGCCGGGGACCAGCCACTGCGATGACCTATGCCTTCCAGATTGCTGACGTACTGGGACTTGATACCAAGCAGCTGAAGCATGATATGCTATATGATTTCCTGCAGGAAAATATTTAGCATCTGACAACCCGCAACGTTGCCGGATGCCTTGACATAAAGCAACGGTGGGGACACTAATTGCACTTGGCAAGGTGGGGTCACATTGAGTTGCTAATGGTTAAGAATAACGATTGAAAAACAATCAATATCAATGGCGCGAGAGGTTGATTCTTGCGCTATTTTAGTTGGTGACGGTTTCAGGAAGGAATTTGGCATATTGATTGCGTCGACTCTGTAATCACGGTACAATACTGAAACGTAATACATTGATAAAGGGGAATTGATTAATGGCTAAGCATATCGCAACTTGTACTTCTTTTTTGGCCGGCAAGGACGCCACAATTGATGGTTCATTAATGGTGGGCCGGAACGTGGATACTTTCGGGCCGATTGACCCGCAAAAGGTGAAGATCTACCCGGCATACCATGATGAACACCGGGTAGTAAAGTCCTACCTGAATAAGTTTGAAGGTGACGTGCCAACCAGTGGTTACCGCTACCAGGGGGTGCCAAACCTGGATAGCAATTTCCGCAAGGAAGGAGTCTTCGACGAAAGCGGCTTTAACGAAAAGGGCGTCGGCATGAGCGCCACCGAAAGTGTTTACGCCAACGAACGCGTCCTCGCCATTGACCCGCTGGATACTGAACGGGGGGTCAATGAAGACGTCATTGTTGCGATGACACTGCCGTATGCTGATAGTGCGCGGGATGCCGTTACCCGCTTGGGCAAGGTGATCGCTAAGTACGGTTCCGCGGAAGGTAATGGGGTGGCCTTTGTCGACGAAAATGACATCTGGTACATGGAAATCGTTACGGGTCACCACTGGGTCGCACAGCGGATTCCCGACGATGCTTATGCCGTTACTGGCAACCGGGTCGCTATTCAGCAGGTTAACTTTGATGACCCACAGAACTTTATGTGGTCAGAAGGGATCCAGAAATTTGTCAGCGACAACAACCTCAACCCTGACAAGCATGGCTGGGACTTCCGTCACATTTTCGGGACGGCCACTACCTTTGACACGCACTACAATACGCCGCGTCAATGGTACGGGCACCTGCTGATGAACCCAGACCAGCAATATGAGCCAACTGATTTCGACCTGCCATTTATCTCCCGGACCGACCACAAGATCACCCTGGAAGATATTCAGACGTATTTGGGAAGCCACTACGAAAACACCCCTTACGACCCGCTGGGCAAGGGTAGTGCTGATGACAAGGTTCGTTTCCGGCCAATTGGCTTGAACCGGACACAAAATTCCCACGTCCTGCAGGTGAACCCGGCAATGCCACAGTATGCTAACCACATTATGTGGCTGTGCTTAGGCGTGCCAACCTTCACGCCATTCGTGCCGTTCTTCAGTGAAGCCACCACGATTTCTCAGACCTACGCGGTCACACCAACGTCGTTGAACATGAACCTGCGGAGTGCCTACTGGATGTACCGCGTCCTGTCCGAAACAGTTGAGTCTTACTATTCAGAGTTCCTGCAGGACGACCTGGACTACCTGAAGGCTGCTCGCGAATACCTTTACCGCTGGGTTAAGACAACGGCCCAACACGTCGCAGATGAGGGTATGGACCGTGAACAAGCGGACACCTTCTTGAGTGATGAGATGGCAAAGATGAACCGTGAAATGGGCAAGCGGACCAAGGACCTACTGAGCAAGTTGCTGATGCACGGGATGGGCCTGTCCAAGCTAACCTTTAAGATGGATAAAAACCTGTAATATACCTAATTCATTGACCAAACAACTTCAGTGTCGACTCACTGGAGTTGTTTTTTGTTAGTACGTCGTGTGCTATAATTCCGTCTGTAATCTAGTAATCGAAAGAAGACAGAATCATGTTTGGTCCAAAGAAACCGACGGTTAATATTGGCGGCGAAGAAGTCGACTTCGCCGGTTTGGTAGAACGCTATAATAACCTGGTTAACAAATATAACGACCTTCTTCACCGCTCGAAGAGAAGGATCGGTGATCGCGATTATGACGTTAATGAACTCGCTGATTATTATCAGAAGCTGCACAAACAATACGAGCAGCTTGATCAAAAGTATCAGGACTTAACTAGCCGTTACCAGAAACTAAAGGAAGAGTTTGGCAGTGCCTCGTTTCAAGGAACTGGTGAACATCGTGCCCCTGTGACCCCCGTAATGACGCCTCCCGCCTCGTCAGTTAGTGAAAGCAAGGATGAAGGAACTGAGTTTGCCACCAGCGACGATTTGATTGACCGCTATTACACGTTGGCCATGCACTCACTGAGTGAATACCAGCAAAAGCTTAAACAGCTGCAGCAGCAGCTCGACCAACTACTGGTTAATTCGGGGGAGACAGAGTTCCTCAAGTTGGTCCACTTGGATGTTCCAGCTGGCGACTATCGGCGGATGATGAATAAGCGAAATGCCCAGCTAGTCAGTTACGTTGATTCACATCCGCAAAATGTACTATTGGTTAACGATAACAAACCATTGTCGCGCGATGACGCTGAGCGGGGAATCAAGTACTGGCGGCTGTTTGTTTCTTACTACCGCAATGAGTTGGAAAAGCTTCTCAAGAGTAACCGCCAGATGCGTGAAAGTTTCAACTTTGCGCTTCGCCAAGACAAGGACCGGGCCATGCAAATTCGTGACCGCAAGCCTTCGTTCCTGTCGGACAATAGTCGCCTGCGCCTAGGAACCATTGACGGTGGGATCAAGGATCGAAAGGCATGGGAAAAGCAACTCGATAACTTCCAACGCCATGTTGGTATTTTCCTGCAGGGAATGACGGGTGAACGGCGGGTTCGCAGCGTTGTTGGTGAACAGGGCAACCACGTTTTGGCATCACTAAACCTGCCGTATTCCTATGATGGTGAAAAGCCTAACAGTAACCAGATTGATGGGATTGTAGTCAACCGCCAAGGGATTTTTGTTCTGGAAATCAAAAACTTCAGCGCGTCTGAACTGGGAATTAACGCTGACGGGACGGTCTATGGCAAATGGGGGAAGCAATTCCGCCGCTACGGGCAGATGAATATCGTCAAACAGGGTGAAAACCACCGTCAAGCGGTCAAATTGGCACTGGCTAATGACCCGCTGACTAAGCGGCACCTGCGCTACTTGGTTAAGAATATCCACGTCTTATACGTGTCCGCTAATCCGCGGACTAACCGTCGTCCAGGGCCTAAGGGCAAGCCAGAATACCATTTTGTCGGCTTAGATGGTCTCGTCAAGACGATCCAGGAGGAGAATGGTCAGCTCCGACCGGAAATTGTCGACCAGGTATGTGATGCCCTGACTAACGCCCAGCAGGAGGAGAAGGCCTACCCGGTTTACCTCTTCCCGAGCGATCCAGACAAAGTGATGGAAATCGCTTGGCAACAGTTGGCCGTTATCCAGCAACTCAATAAGCTGAAGCTCGATGACATCATTGCCAAAAAGGATGGTCTCCTGTTGTCTCAGCTAAAGAACGCTGGCCTCAAACCGTGTGATGGCTATGTGACCCACCAGCGGCGTAAACGTTAGCATAATAGAAAAGCTCCCATTGCTGGGAGCTTTTTGTTGTATTTGGTGTCTGAAAAACCTATGCATTTGACCGTTGCAAGGGGTGGACTGGTTGGTTAATCACGATGACCAGGGCAATGACATTGCTGATCAGCGAATTCTTCTTCCGGTAAACGGTGTATCGGCCCTCCCAGTGATCAGCGTACTTGGCCTTATAGCGACGCAATCCCTGGAAACCGTAGAAACGATAGCCGTACTCATAAATGAAGTGAGCGATCTTCTCTTCCAGGAAACTGAAGCGGTATTCTCCGACCTTGCTCAGTGGCGCCATCCCCAGGTCGAATTCCTGGTAACCGTTCTCCTGGCCGTAGAGGAACATCGAGATAAAGACCTTGTCCATGATCCCGGATGGGGCGTCCTTGCTGTGACGCATGAGGTCGATGGTTAAAAGCTTTTTGGAACCAGTTGGCATGAAGGTAGCAAAGGCCACTAGTTGGCCCTCCTTATCACGGACAATACCGACGGGTGCCTGGTTGATATAGTAGTCTTCCACTTCGCCGCCCAGCCAGTCATTGGAGACTGTCCGCATTTCGTTGAGCAGGTCTTCGTTAAACGGTGGTTTGACGATTGAGAACTGGTAACCCTCGCGGTCGAACTTGTGCATGAGGGCTCGTTGTGAGCGTTGGCGCTTACCTGCTAGGGTGAACTTCGCCAGGTCAACGCGGCCAGCCTCACCGGTCTTCACAAAGTCAAAGCCAAATTCATGGAGCATCATTGTCGTTTTTTCGCTGACTTCGTAAAACAGTGGCTGATAACCATACAGGTCGGCCTTGTTGATGAAGTCAACGAAGGCATCTCGCAGGACTGCCTGTTTGCCCACCGGCTCGCCCATGACGATGATCTTGTCGTACTTGAGCTGGTACATCATGAACAATTGATCCTGCCCGTCTTGCTGGTAATAATAGATGAACTTATCACGGAGGAAGGCCAGGTGGCTAGTCTCGTTACCGCCAAATTGGTCAATGATTTTCCGGATTCGCTGGGCATTGAACGAATCGACGGCGAGGAAAGGATCGTTAGCGGTGGTAAAGTAGCTCATCATTAGTAGCATGACCAGTAAGCCGAGGAGTAGGCCGATGAAGCCCGACAACCAGATCTTTTCTCCGGGGAAGAGGAGAAAATCGGGGATGTGGTGGGCAGCGAGGTAACGTGGCCGGTTAATGATCCCAATGATAAGGTAGATTGCTAGTGAACCGAAGAAGATGGCTGTATCGAAGACGAGTTTGCCAATCGAGTATACAAACTTTTGCCGGTACAGCGTCTTTTTGGACATCAGCACCAGGAAGAAAACGAAGGCTAAGAAGATGGTCAAGCTAACTGTCCCTAGGTTCCAGATGGTGTTAACAATCCCAATTCCCAGGATGATCAGCGTTGGCCAGTATGCCTTGGTGAGTTGTGCTTGCAATCCTCGTGCACAGGCCAGCAGGGCGATGGCAAACAACATGGTGGTCAGCTGGTGGAGAAAGAAAAAGGTGAAGGGGTAAAACCTCATGAGGAACTTGTTACCGGTTGTCAGGTCGGGCAGGCAAGCCGCTAGCAGCATCAGGATTCCGGATAGGTACATAAAGATGGTCAGCAAGTAGTAAGCCAGCTTGTGGAGGGCCTGACGTGGCAGGTCGTCAAAGTAGTTATTCACCCGCTGGCTCAACTGGGTGAGGCTCATAATCAGTGCGATTGCCAGGGGGACAATGTAATAAAAGACTCGGAATAACAGTAGCCAAACCACTGCCGTGGACCGGTTAATGCCAAGCAGTGATAATTCCATCATCATGATGATGTCAAAGGAACCCAACGCCCCCGGCAGCATCGAGAGGATCCCCACCATCTGAGCGATGACGTAAAGGGGCAGGACCGCGACCGGCACCCTGATCCCGATCATAAAACCGACCAGGATAAAGAAGAGGGCCACGAGGAGCCATTCAAGGGTCGAGGACAGGATGACGAAGGTCTCCAACTTTAAGGTCAGGTCGGCAAAGAGCTTGCTTTCGCGGGCCTGGGTAACGAAAATGAGCAGTGGCGAGTAACATCCCCCGAGGATCAGCCAGATAATGTAACGGTGGAGCATGGTGCCCGACTTTGTAGTCAGAATCAGCACCAGTGCCAACCAGCAGAGGACCGATAAGCCTGACATCAAAAAGACGGTAATTTTAGAAATGGCAATCAGAACATCGGCCTTTTTCTTGTTTTTCCTACCGTAGAAGTAGGCCCGCAGTGTCCCACCGATTAGTCCACCAAAGCCAGCGATGTTGTTGATGGTGTTGGTAATCCAACCGCTGCGGACGATATAGGATGTCGGAAAGTCAACCTTGAGCAGCTTGACGACCGCAAAGTCGTAACCTAGCATTGGGGTAATTGCCAAACACCCGCAGATCAGCATGATGCCAATGCTGAGGGGAGAAAGGCTGGCGAGACCGGTACCAACCTTATGCCAGTCGACCTGGCGTAAGAAGTTGGTCAGGGCGACCACGACGAAAAGAACCACCGAGAGGACAAAGATAATTTTGACCACCCGGCCATTGCGCTGCCACCAGTGACGAACTGCTTGCATGATTAATGATCCTCCTATTTTTCCGCTCAATTAATACTATTTAATAGTATAAGCGATTCATCACAGAAACAAAATCGCCAAAGAGGTTGACGCTGACAAAAAAGTCCTGTATTATTTTAATTGTTGTCAAATGGTCCGTTGGTCTAGTTGGTTTAGGACGCATCCCTGTCACGG